>ERZ827458.161-NODE-161-length-122829-cov-7.354969_pt1 | contig 122829 bp, 127 predicted proteins | sample MGYA00519706_ERZ827458 | MGnify/ENA primary metagenome ERZ827458 (study PRJEB31778, sample SAMEA3449309) | human gut metagenome | biome: human gut; feature: human-associated habitat; material: faeces | place: United Kingdom | collected 2010/2012 ... | reverse complement strand
AGACTTAGAAGGCGGTGAATCAAATGAAAACTAGTAAATATTTAGAAGAATTAAAATCACAGTCTGCTGCAGATTTAAAGATGCAGTTAGTAGACGCAAAGAAAGAACTTTTCAATTTGAGATTCCAGAATGCTACGAATCAGTTAGATAACACGAGCAGAATCAAGGAAGTAAGAAAGAATATTGCCAGAATCCAGACGATCATCACGGAAAAGGCAAACGCTGCGGAATAAAAAGCGCAGGCATAACATTTTCCCATAAATCCAGAAAGGAGAACAATCGTGGAAGAAAGAAATCTTAGAAAAACACGTGTTGGTGTTGTTGTAAGTGATAAAATGGATAAGACTATCGTTGTTGCTGTAAAAGATAACGTAAGACATTCCTTATACAACAAGATCGTTAAAAGAACTTATAAATTAAAAGCTCATGATGAAAACAACGAGTGCAAAATCGGTGATACAGTCAGAGTTATGGAAACAAGACCTCTCTCAAAAGATAAGAGATGGAGACTTGTAGAAATCGTGGAAAGAGCAAAATAATTGAAGGAGGCTTACCGGTATGGTACAACAGGAAACCAGACTGAAGGTCGCTGATAACACCGGAGCAAAAGAATTATTATGCATTCGTGTTATGGGCGGATCAACCAGAAGATATGCAAATATTGGTGATATCATTACTGCTACTGTTAAAGATGCAACACCAGGCGGCGTTGTTAAAAAAGGCGATGTTGTAAAAGCAGTAGTTGTTCGTACAGTGAAAGGTGCACGTCGTAAAGATGGTTCTTATATCAAATTTGACGAAAATGCTGCCGTTATTATTAAAGATGACAAAACTCCAAGAGGAACCCGTATCTTTGGACCAGTAGCAAGAGAGCTTCGTGACAAACAGTTTATGAAAATTGTTTCTTTAGCTCCGGAAGTTTTATAGGAGGTATTAAAGATGGCATCTATGAAGATTAAAAAAGGCGATACCGTTAAGGTTATCGCTGGTAGAGATAAAGACAAAGAAGGCAAGGTCATCGCCGTAAACAAAAAAGAAGGCACTCTCCTTGTTGAAGGTGTCAACATGATTACAAAGCATGCTAAGCCGAGCATGACCAATCAGCAGGGCGGTATCATCCATCAGGAAGGACCGATCGATGCTTCTAACGTAATGTATCTTCACAAAGGAAAAGCTACCAGAGTCGGATTTAAGATGGATGGAGACAAGAAGGTACGTTTCGCGAAATCAACAGGCGATGTAATTGATTAATTTTGGAGAGGAGGTCCAGACAGTTGAATAGACTGAAAGAACAGTATCAGAACGAAATCGTTGATGCATTAATTAAAAAATTCGGATATAAAAATAAAATGGAAGTGCCAAAGCTCGATAAGATCGTTATCAACATGGGCATTGGTGAAGCGAAAGAAAATGCAAAAGTGCTGGAAGCTGCTATGAACGACATGCAGACCATCGCAGGTCAGAAGCCGATCATCACAAAAGCAAAGAACTCTATCGCAAACTTCAAGTTAAGAGAAGGAATGCCGATCGGATGCAAGGTTACATTAAGAGGAGAAAAGATGTATGATTTCCTTGATCGTCTTGTAAACCTGGCACTGCCGCGTGTGCGTGACTTTAGAGGTATCAACCCGAATTCCTTCGACGGAAGAGGAAACTACGCTCTGGGTATCAAAGAGCAGATCATCTTCCCGGAAATCGAGTTCGACAAGGTTGATAAGGTAAGAGGTATGGACGTAATTTTCGTTACTACCGCAAAGACTGACGAAGAAGCACGCGAATTATTGACACAGTTCAATATGCCATTCGCTAAATAAGATTAGGAGGGAATTCAAATGGCAAAAACTTCAATGAAGATTAAACAGCAGCGTAAACCGAAATTCTCTACTAGAGCATATACACGTTGCAGAATTTGTGGCCGTCCACATTCCGTATTAAGAAAATATGGTATTTGCAGAGTATGCTTCCGTGAAATGGCATACAAGGGTGAAATCCCGGGCGTTAAGAAAGCAAGCTGGTAGGCCGTAGACACTGAAAAAGAGAGCAAAGCCGTTGGCTGCGCTTTCATTGGTGCGAGGTCGTTCTGTGCGATTTGTGAGATCCGGTCCGTATCCGGCACAGGTTGCACTTATCGAACAGAACATCCTTTAGGCACTGCCGTTATATGAGTAGATTTAATATAAGCAAGGAGGAAATACACGTCATGACTATGAGTGATCCAATCGCAGATATGCTTACAAGAATCCGTAATGCAAATACTGCTAAACATGATACAGTAGATGTTCCGTCATCTAAGATGAAAGTCGCTATTGCAGATATCCTGGAAAAAGAAGGATATATCACAAAGTACGAGATCGTGGAAGACGGTAACTTCAAGACCATCCGTATCACCTTAAAGTATGGTGCGGACAAGAACGAGAAGATTATCACCGGAATTAAGAGAATTTCCAAACCGGGTCTTCGCGCATACGTTGGAAAAGACGATATCCCGAAGGTACTTGGTGGCCTTGGAATCGCAATCCTTTCCACAAACCAGGGAATCATCACTGACAAGGAAGCAAGAAAGCTTCAGGTTGGTGGAGAAGTTCTTGCGTTCGTCTGGTAGTCATAAGACACTGAGCGGACAGAGAAGTTTCGTTACTGGGCGCATGGGTGTTCGGTAAGAAACAAGATCAATCATCCAAAAGTATAAACCAGTCTTATGGCTGGACATACAATAAATGAAACAATGCGGTGATGGCGCAAGCCATTCAACACAAACAATAGGAGGTACGGGCATGTCACGTATAGGAAGAATGCCAATCGCAATTCCGGACGGAGTAACCGTTACAATTGCAGAAAATAATCATGTGACTGTAAAAGGTCCTAAGGGAACTCTGGAGAGAACTCTCCCAGCAGAAATGGAAATTAAATTAGAAGGTTCTGAAGTTGTTGTTACCAGACCAAATGATTTAAAGAAAATGAAATCCTTACATGGTTTAACAAGAACATTAATTCATAACATGGTAGTTGGTGTTACGGATGGTTTCACAAAGGAACTCGAAGTAAACGGTGTAGGTTACAGAGCTTCCAAAGCTGGTAAGAAACTTACATTAAACCTTGGATATTCTCATCCGGTAGAGATGGAAGATCCGGAAGGTCTTGAGTCCAAAGTAGACGGTAACAAGATTACCATCTCAGGTATCGATAAAGAAAAAGTTGGCCAGTACGCAGCGGAAATCAGAGATAAGAGAAGACCGGAACCTTACAAGGGCAAGGGTATCAAATATGCTGATGAAGTTATTAGACGTAAAGTTGGTAAGACTGGTAAGAAATAATTAAAGGAGTGAGACAAGAATGGTTAGTAAGAAATCAAGAACAGTAGTTCGTGAAAATAAGCATAGAAGAATGCGTAATACTCTTTCTGGTACAGCTGAAAGACCACGTCTTGCAGTATTCAGAAGCAATAATCATATGTACGCTCAGATTATTGACGATACAGTTGGAAATACCCTGGTAGCAGCTTCTACATTAGACAAAGATGTAAAGGCAGCATGCGAGAAGACTAATAACGTAGATGCAGCAGCACAGGTTGGTACTGCAATCGCGAAAAAAGCTCTGGAAAAAGGTATTAAGACTGTTGTCTTCGACAGAGGCGGTTTCTTATATGCAGGAAAAGTAAAGGCATTAGCCGACGCAGCACGCGAAGCTGGATTAGAATTCTAGGAATCCGTAACAGGATTCTCCAATATTTAAGGAGGAAACGAATTACATGAAACGTACAATCATTGATGCTAGTCAATTAGAATTAAACGAAAAAGTGGTATCAATCAAACGTGTAACAAAGGTTGTTAAAGGCGGACGTAATATGCGTTTCACAGCTCTTGTCGTTGTTGGTGATGGCAATGGTCACGTGGGCGCGGGCTTAGGTAAAGCTACCGAGATCCCGGAAGCTATCCGTAAAGGAAAAGAAGACGCAATTAAGAAACTTATTACCGTGAAATTAGATGAAAATAACAGTATTACTCATGACATCATGGGTAAACACACCGGTGCTTCCGTATTATTAAAGAGAGCTCCGGAAGGTACCGGTATCATCGCTGGTGGTCCTGCACGTAACGTTTGTGAGTTAGCAGGTATCAAGAACATCCGTACCAAATCTTTAGGATCAAACAATAAGCAGAACGTAGTATTAGCTACCATCGATGCTTTAGCTCAGTTGAAGTCCCCGGAAGAAGTAGCGAAACTTCGCGGTAAATCCGTAGAAGAAGTAGTGGGTTAAGGAGGAACTTAAAATGGCAGAGAAAATGTTAAAAGTAACACTTGTTAGATCAACAATCGGTGCTGTTCCAAAGAACAAAAAGACTATTGAAGCTCTTGGCTTAAAGAAAGTCAACAAGTCGGTTGAATTACCGGACAACGCTGCAACACAGGGTATGCTTCGTATGGTTGCACCTTACGTAAAAGTAGAAGAAGTCTAAGAATCAGATAAGGAGGGACCAAAATGGACTTATCCAATTTAAGACCTGCAGAAGGTTCAGTTCAGAGTGATAATTTCAGAAGAGGCCGTGGACACGGTTCAGGAAATGGAAAAACAGCTGGTAAGGGACATAAGGGACAGAAGGCTCGTTCCGGAGCTCCGAGACCGGGATTTGAAGGTGGACAGATGCCTTTATACAGAAGATTGCCTAAGAGAGGTTTCACTTGCAGAAACTCCAAGACAATCATCGGCATCAACATGTCTGCACTTGAAGTATTCGACAATGATGCTGTTGTTACAGTAGATACACTGATCGAAAAAGGTATCGTAAAGAACCCGAGAGATGGCGTTAAGATTCTCGGTGGCGGCGAACTTACCAAAAAACTCACCGTACAGGTAAATGCTTTCAGCGAAAGCGCAAAAGAAAAGATTGAGGCACTTGGTGGAAAAGCAGAGGTGATCTAATGTTCGAGACAGTCAAAAATGCATTTAAAATTAAAGATATTAGACATAGAATCATTTTTACATTTTTTATGCTGATTGTCATTAGAATCGGATCCCAATTACCTATTCCGGGTGTAGATCAAAATGTGTTTGCACAGTGGTTTTCAAATCAGAACAGTGACGCATTTAGTTTTTTTGATGCGGTGACCGGTGGTTCATTTTTGCAGATGTCGGTATTTGCGCTGAACATTACACCGTACATCACATCTTCCATCATCATGCAGCTGCTCACGATTGCAATTCCGAAATTAGAGGAAATGCAGCGTGACGGCGAGGATGGCCGGAAGAAAATCGTTGAGATAACTCGTTATCTTACAATTGCACTTGCACTGATTGAATCCATTGCTATGGCAGTCGGATTTGGAAAGAACGGTTATTTGACAGCGTTTAATGCAATGAATGTATTTATGGTAATTGTTACTTTGACTGCAGGTTCGGCTGTGCTTATGTGGATTGGCGAGCGGATTACAGAGAAGGGTGTTGGAAATGGTATCTCGATCGTACTTACCATCAACATCATCTCCCGTATTCCGAGCGACTTTGCCTCATTGTTCGAGCAGTTCGTGTCAGGCAAGACAGTTGCCAAGGGAGTTCTGGCAGTTGTAATCATACTGGCGGTTATCTTGCTTACAGTTGTATTCGTAGTTCTTCTCCAGGGTGCTGAGAGAAGAATTCCGGTACAGTACTCCAAGAAGATCCAGGGAAGAAGACAGGTTGGCGGTCAGTCAACCCATATTCCGCTCAAGGTCAATACCGGCGGCGTTATCCCGGTAATCTTCGCACAGTCTCTGATGCAGTTCCCGGTCGTTATCGCTTCCCTTCTGGGAAAAGGAAACGGCACCGGAATCGGCAGCAAGATCTTAAAGGGACTGTCCCAGTCAAACTGGTGTGACCGGAATGAACCGATCTACAGTATTGGTCTGGTCGTATATATCATTTTAATCATTGCGTTTGCATACTTCTATACGTCGATTACATTCAATCCGCTTGAAGTTGCGAATAATATGAAGAAAGCCGGTGGTTTTATTCCGGGCATCCGTCCAGGAAAGCCAACCAGTGACTATTTAACAAAAATCTTGAATTACATCATTTTTATAGGTGCTGCAGGATTAACGGTCGTTGCGGTACTGCCGATCTTCTTCAGCGGTATCTTTAACGCGAACGTATCCTTCGGCGGAACTTCCATCATCATCATTGTTGGTGTTGTAATCGAGACGATCAAACAGATCGAATCCCAGATGCTGGTTCGTTACTATAAAGGATTTTTGAATGACTAATGTGTGCCTGTCCGGATGCGGCGAATGCTGTATCCGGATGTGGGACACTAAAGTTGTTTTTAGAGAAAAACAGGTTTATTGTGAAAATGAGGAGGCTCTTCATATATGAAGATAATTATGTTAGGCGCCCCAGGTGCCGGAAAAGGAACACAGGCGAAACAGATAGCAGACAAATATAAGATTCCGCATATTTCAACCGGAGATATCTTCCGCGCGAACATCAAGAACAATACGGAACTTGGACAGAAAGCAAAACAGTATATGGATCAGGGACTTCTGGTTCCGGATGAACTGACCTGCGATCTGGTTATGGACAGAATTAAACAGGATGACTGCAAGAACGGCTTCATACTTGACGGATTTCCAAGAACGATTCCGCAGGCAGAGGCACTCGATGCGGCGCTTGATAAAATAAATGAAAAGATGGATTATGCCATCAATGTGGATGTTCCGGATGAGAACATCGTAAATCGTATGGGAGGCAGAAGATGCTGCTTGAACTGCGGCGCTACATACCATGTGGTTACGATCCCGACCAAGGTAGAGGGAATCTGTGACCGGTGTGGAAGTCCGGTTGTATTAAGAGATGATGACAAGCCGGAAACCGTACAGAAGCGTCTGACGGTTTATCATGACCAGACACAGCCGCTCATCGATTATTATGAGAAACAGAGTATCTTAAAGACTGTGGATGGAACCAAGTCCATGGAAGCTGTATTTGACGACATTACAGCAATTTTGGGAGCATAACATATGTCAGTAAGGGTAAAATCTGCCGATGAAATCGCGCTGATGCGTGCAGCCGGTAAAATTCTCGCAAAAGTACATCAGGATCTGGGGCATGCCTTAAAACCGGGAATGTCAACCAAAGAGATCGACCGGCTCGGAGAGGAAATGATCCGGAGTTATGGATGTATTCCTTCCTTTTTGAACTATGAAGGATATCCGGCTTCGGTATGTGTTTCGGTAAATGATGAGGTGGTACACGGGATTCCGAGAAAAGATCATCTGATACAGGAGGGCGACATTGTAAGCCTTGACATCGGACTGATCTACAAAGGATATCATTCGGATGCGGCGCGCACACACGGTGTGGGAGAGATCAGCAAAGAGGCGGCTCTCTTAATAGAAAGAACCAGACAGAGCTTTTTTGCTGGAATGAAGTTTGCCAAAGATGGAAATCACCTGAATGATATATCGGGAGCGATTGGTGATTATGCAGAAAGTTTTGGTTACGGCGTGGTATACGATCTGGTTGGACACGGCATTGGAACCCATTTGCATGAGGAACCGGAAATACCCAATTTCCGAACACGCAGACGTGGGCTGAAATTAAGATCAGGAATGACCTTTGCCATAGAGCCGATGATCAATGCCGGAGAGCCGGAGGTCACATGGATGGATGATGAGTGGACGGTCGTTACCGAGGATGGTTCCCTGTCTGCCCATTATGAAAATACGATCGTCATCACAGATGGAAAACCGGAGATTCTGACGCTGACCGAAGAGGAAGCGGCTGCCGGGATCTGGGTGAACGAGTGATTCCGGAGGAAAGCCATGACAGTCAGATTCGCGAAAGTAAAAGCCGGTCATGATAAAGATCATGTTTATCTGGTGATCGGGGAAGACGAAAATAAGGTTTTCCTTGTGAATGGAACTACGAAAAAAATGCAGAATCCGAAAAAAAAGTCCAGACAACATATTCAGATTATCAAAAATCTACCGAAGAATATAACAGGGCTTTTTCTGGATGAGGCTGACTGGTCGGATGAGACCGTAAAATGTGCATTGAACGAATATGCAGCTTCTATTAATAAGTAGAAGGATCAGCAATATAACCGAAAAGAAATAATCAGGAGGATTTGTTTTAAAATGTCAAAAGCAGATGTAATCGAAGTAGAAGGAACCGTTATTGAAAAGTTACCGAATGCGATGTTTCAGGTAGAACTGGAAAATGGCCATCAGGTACTTGCCCATATCAGCGGAAAGCTGCGTATGAATTTCATCCGTATCTTACCGGGTGATAAAGTAACCATTGAAATGTCCCCATATGATCTGACCAAGGGAAGAATCATCTGGAGAGACAAATAAATCAGAAAAAAAGCGTGGAAAAACGTCTTGCTTTTTTGTGGGACGTATGCTAAAATGCTAATTGACGCTTTTTAGAAAGCCTGAGAATCCCATGCGAAATGGGGAAGACAGGGCATTTATAGAAAGGAGGACTTTGCTGTGAAGGTAAGATCATCAGTTAAACCGATTTGCGAAAAATGCAAAGTTATCAAGAGAAAGGGAAGCATCAGAATTATCTGTGAGAACCCGAAGCATAAACAGAGACAGGGTTAATTTCCGTCTGTTTAGCAAATTCATTATGTGCGGCTGTCAGTGAATGTATTCACTGATTCATAATAAAAACTGGAAACACGCGGATGCGTGTTCCCTCTTTTCTGTTGTCTTTTGATACCGAGAGGACGGCAGAGTTTGTTATATTTATCAATTACCAAGGATGGGCAGGTGTATGCACACATTTCAGGCCGGGGAACCGGAGCTGCATGGGTTTGCCAGATTCCTTAAAACAACTAAGAAATCTTTATGGAGGTGTAAACACACATGGCTCGTATCGCAGGTGTAGATTTACCAAGAGAAAAACGTGTTGAGATCGGTCTGACTTATATCTACGGAATCGGAAGAGTAAGTTCTAACCGCATCCTTGCTGAAGCAAAAGTAGATCCAAATACTCGTTGTAAGGATTTGACAGACGATGAAGTAAAGAGAATCAGCGCTGTCATCGATGAATCCCAGACAGTAGAAGGTGATTTAAGAAGAGAAATCGCTCTTAATATTAAGAGATTACAGGAAATCGGATGCTATCGTGGTATCCGTCACAGAAAAGGACTTCCGGTTCGTGGTCAGAAGACAAAGACCAATGCAAGAACAAGAAAAGGTCCGAAGAGAACAGTTGCAAACAAGAAGAAATAAGGATTAAATACTTGCAACAGGCAAATTATTTAGAAAAGAAAGTAGGTTAGTTTAGATATGGCTAATAAAGTTACAAAAAAAGTGACAAAAAAGCGTGTAAAGAAAAACGTTGAACACGGACAGGCACATATTCAGTCATCTTTCAACAATACGATCGTAACACTTACAGATGCTGAAGGAAACGCTTTATCATGGGCAAGTGCTGGTGGTCTCGGATTTAGAGGTTCAAAGAAATCTACTCCATATGCTGCACAGATGGCAGCTGAAACTGCTACAAAAGCAGCTTTAATTCATGGTTTAAAAACAGTTGACGTTATGGTTAAAGGACCAGGTTCAGGTAGAGAAGCAGCAATTCGTGCGCTTCAGGCCTGCGGACTCGAAGTCGTTTCCATCAGAGACGTAACTCCGGTACCTCACAATGGATGTCGTCCACCAAAACGCAGAAGAGTCTAATTAGGAGGTATGATTTAAGATGGCAGTTAATAAAGTTCCTGTTCTGAAAAGATGCAGATCTCTTGGTTTAGAGCCAAGTTATTTAGGATATGATAAAAAATCCAATAGAGAATTAAAAAGAGCAAATAAGAAGATGTCTGAGTACGCACTTCAGCTCAGAGAGAAACAGAAAGCAAAATTCATCTATGGTGTGCTGGAAAAACCTTTCCACAACTATTATGAAAAAGCTGATATGATGAAGGGAATGACAGGTACAAACCTGATGACGATCTTAGAGAGCAGACTGGATAACGTAATCTTCCGTCTGGGCTTCGCAAGAACAAGAAAAGAAGCAAGACAGATCGTAGATCACAAGTTCGTAACTGTAAACGGAAAGAAAGTAAACATTCCTTCTTACTTAGTAAAAGCTGGCGATGTGATCGAAATCGACGAGAAACACAAAAACAGCCAGAGAATGAAAGACGTTGTAGAAGTTGCCGGTGGCAGATTAGTACCGGAATGGCTTGACGTTGATACTGAGAAGTTACAGGGAACTGTGAAGGAATTACCTTCCAGAGAAATGATCGATGTACCGGTAGACGAAATGCTGATTGTCGAGTTATATTCAAAATAATAGCGCAGGATAATAGCATCAATTTTATATTGATGCTATTGTATGCATTGACACGATATATGTATGGATACCCGAAAAGAAGGAGGGACTTTAAGCGTGTTTGATTTTGAAAAACCTAAGATTGAAATTGCGGAAATTTCAGATGACAAAAGATACGGCAGATTTGTCGTAGAACCTTTGGAAAGAGGGTACGGCACAACACTTGGTAATTCTCTTAGAAGAATTATGCTTTCTTCCTTACCAGGTGCGGCAGTAAGTCAGGTAAAAATCGATGGCGTTTTACATGAATTCAGTTCCATTCCGGGCGTAAAGGAAGATGTAACTGAAATCATCATGAATATCAAAAACCTTGCGATCAAGAATGACAGCGCGACCAATGAGCCGAAAGCTGCTTATATTGAATTCGAAGGCGAAGGCGTTGTAACAGCTGCTGATATTCAGGTTGATCAGGATATTGAAATTTTGAATCCGGATCTGGTCATTGCGCATTTGAATGGTGGCGCAGATTCCAAGTTATATATGGAACTCACCATTACAAAGGGCAGAGGCTATGTAAATGCGGAGAAGAATAAGAGCGGTGATCTGCCGATCGGCGTGATTGCGGTTGACTCAATTTACACACCGGTTGAGCGTGTAAATCTTACGATTGAAAACACCCGTGTTGGTCAGATCACAGATTATGACAAACTGACACTGGATGTATTCACCAATGGCACACTGGCTCCGGACGAAGCAGTCAGTCTTGCAGCTAAGGTATTAAGTGAGCACCTGAGTCTCTTTATCAATCTGTCAGAAGTTGCACAGCAGACAGATGTTATGGTAGAGAAGGAAGACAATGCACAGGCGAAAGTTCTTGAAATGAACATTGATGAACTGGAATTGTCCGTTCGTTCTTACAACTGCCTGAAGAGAGCAGGTATCAATACGGTGGAGGAACTTACGAACCGTACACCGGAAGATATGATGAAAGTTCGTAACCTTGGACGTAAGTCATTGGAAGAAGTTTTAGCGAAGTTGAAAGAGCTTGGTCTTCAGTTAAATCAGGGAGACGAATAAGGCATACGCAGTAAGTCCGATTGGCATGCAGGTGTCAGCTCATGCGTGGGTGAACAAATTAAAAAATTGCATTCGGTAAGTAAGACCAAAGGGCGTGGCCGGATGTTCCACAATGGAGGATTATAAAAATGGCAAAGTATAGAAAATTAGGAAGAACATCAGATCAGAGAAAAGCATTGATCAGAGGTCAGGTAACAGCATTATTATACAATGGTAAGATCGTTACCACAGAAGCAAAGGCTAAGGAAATCCGTAAGGTAGCGGAAGGTCTGATCGCACTTGCAGTAAAAGAAAAAGACAACTTTGAAGAAGTAACTGTAAAAGCAAAAGTTGCCCGCAAAGACAAAGATGGCAAGAGAGTCAAAGAAGTTGTAGACGGAAAGAAAGTTACCGTATACGATGAAGTTGAAAAGACCATCAAGAAAGATAAGCCGTCCCGTCTTCATGCAAGAAGAGAAATGTTAAAGGTTCTTTATCCGGTAAAGGAAGTTCCGGCAGAAGCTGCAGGAAAGAAGAAGAACACAAAGCAGGTTGATTTACCGGCTAAATTATTTGATGAAATCGCTCCGAAGTACGCAGATCGTAACGGTGGTTACACCAGAATCGTTAAGATCGGTCAGCGTAAAGGTGACGGTGCATTAGAAGTTCTGCTTGAGTTAGTATAATTGATAAAATAACAAAAAGGAAAGGATATTTTCGGAAGACCGGATGGCCAACCGAGAATATCCTTTTTTTTTGCTTTGACGATCGTTCATCAGCGGGCAGCGGAACCCTTGTCCGGCGTCCAGGTATCGGTCAGGATGTCCACACTCGTTTTATCCTCTTTGTAGAGGGCAAGCAGGGTTTCCCAGAGCGTGTGGATCTTTGCGGTCAGAACAGCATTTGCGGAAACGCTGTAAGGCGCCAGCGCATTTACATCAAACAGACGCATGGATACCGGCGGAAGAAAGACAAGGTTTAAGGAGCGCGTTTTGTCACCGCAGGTCTCGATGTCCTCATAGGTGATCATAACAAAATCCTCGCCCCGGTAGTTGCAGGAAAAGGCAACGTAGCATTCGTCCATGATCCATTCCTTTTTGTCTTCCTTTACCACGATCTTTTTATCCCGGTCTTCGTATTCGGAAGTTTCAATTTCCAGACGCCATTTCAGATGTCCGGCTTTGGTATCTTTTAACATATCATCTAATTTCGCATTTAATGCTTCAGGACTCATCATATTGTAAAATCTCCTTTGATCCAACATATTTTCTGATTATCAATTATAGCATATCCGGGCATTGATGGAAACAGATTCCGAAAATCCAATCAGACATAAAGCTCGCACCAGCGCGCAAAGCAGACCAGATTCCAGATGATGTCGGCAAGATAGTCATTTCCCGTGGGATCCCGGTAGTATTTGTGCAGCAGAAACTGGACGGCATCCGCCTTTAAGAAGGGATAGCGCAGGATCGCGGAAGGGCTTAGCGTGTCTGTGACAAATTCTTTTAATTCCGCGCGCAGCCAGTCATGGATCGGTGGGATAAAGCCCTCTTTTTTCTGGAAGATGATATCATCCGGGAGCAGCCCTTTTGCAGCCTGTTTTAAGAGATACTTGGTCTCTCCGTTCCGGATCTTGTAGGAGCTGGGCAGCGAGTTTACATAATCTACCAGCCGACAGTCCAGAAACGGCGAACGGATCTCCAGTCCATGTGCCATGGAGAGCGCGTCCGTATAGCTTAATACCTGATCCGGCAGGAAACTTGTCTGGAAATACTCCAAAGAGCGGTTTAGGGCATCTGCGCCGGACAGCGAAGAAAAGATCTCACGCAGCTGGAGAAGCGTCTTTTTTTTCGAGATCAGCTCTCCGAATACCTCATCCGATAAAAACAGTGCTTTCTCGTCATCGGTCATATTGAGCATGCGGTAACTCAGCCGTACTTCGCTGCCGCCGCTGTAATTATAGAGATTCGCGAGAAAATCACTGCGGTCGGAAAACGGCGCAAGGAGAGCGGGATCCATGTCAGCAGGGGAAAGACCGTTTGCTTTCATTTGTGCAAAAAACTGCATCGGAAAGGCAAGCTGCTGTAAGGGATAGCTGCCGAAAAGTTCGTCTGCGCCGTCACCGGAGAGCACAGCCTTTACATCGGAATGTGCGCGTCCGGACAAAAACCAGGTGGACGCGGAGGCGGCAAAAGGCTGGTCAAAGCAGCGGATGACGGTATCCAGCTCCGAGATCATATCGGAAGCGGTCATCGGTGCAGTGGTGTGTATGGTGTGGCAGGCATTGGCTGTCCGGGCGGCGTTTGCGGTATCCTTTTCTTTCTGATAAAACGCACCGGGGCGTCTGCTTTCATGCTCCAGGCAATAGCTGCGCAGCGGGTGATCCGCGAGCGAGGAAGCGAGGGTGGTGACGATACCGGAGTCAAGCCCGCCGCTTAGAAAAGTACCGATCTCCACATCTGCGTCCAGACGCAGTTTTACGGCGTCCTTTAACAGGAAGCGGACCTTTTCGATGGCAGTTGGCAGAGAGTCCTTGGAAACCGGGGAAAAAGATGGGGCAAAATAGCGTGTGAGCTTTTTCCCGGAAGCCGTAAATGTGAGTATCGTGCCGGGGCGCAGCGCGTAAATATCCCAAAAGGCAGTTTCGGGCGAGGAGACAGCCTGAAAGGAAAAATAGGAATAGAGCGCGTTTACGTTTATCTTCTTCGGATAAGAAGGATGGAGCAAAATGCTTTTAATCTCGGACGCAAATACGATTTCGGTTCCGTTGTAATAATAAAAAAGCGGTTTTACGCCCATGCGGTCGCGGATCAGATACAGACACTCCTTGTTCCGGTCCCAGAGTGCGATCGCAAACATACCGTTTAGTTTTTCCACAAACCGGATGCCATACTCTTCATACAGATGCACGATCAGCTCGGAGTCGGAGTGGTCGGAGGAAAAGAGATGTCCTTTTCCTTTCAGCTCAGTGATCAGTGAGCGGTAATTATAAATTTCGCCGTTCCACACCGCAAAAACCGTGGAATCCTCATTTTCAACCGGCTGACCGCCGGAGACGGGATCCACGATGGAAAGCCGCCTGGAGCAGAGGTTCATTCTGCCGTCACTGTAGCAGCCGGAGCCGTCCGGGCCGCGATGCCGGATCGCATTTCCCATCTGATCTAACAGCCCGTCGTTGGCATGTCCAGAAAATCCGCATATTCCGCACATAGGAATCCTCCTGTCCGTAAAAAATCTTTTGAAATGTTATCAATCGTATACTTTTATTATACGGAAAACCGCCAAAAACGCAAAGAAAATTCAGAGGGAATGGAATTGTATAAATAAAAAAAAGGTGCTAGAATAGGTTAGGTTTCAAATAACAGAAATGGATATAAGGCATAATAGAATGGATCAGGAAAAGAAAAAACCGGTCTTATTGTTTACAAGCCGGGAAATCTGCTATTATTCCGCAGATTTTTTTATGAATCAGATGGCGGAAGCGTTTGAGACGCTCGGGTACCCTGCAAGACTGTGTGTGCTGGACTTGGAGAAGGATGTGGACGCGCAGCTTGCCCCTTATGTCGGTAACAGCTATACGGCGGTTTTGGATATCAATTCGCTGCTGCCACGGGCGGTTATGGATAACGGGACACCATACCTGGAGCAGCTGGACGCACCGTTTTATAATTATCTGGTGGATCACCCGTTTTATCACCATCCGGGGCTTTCCGTCCCGTTAAAAAATTATCATGTGCTCTGCCTCGATGAAAATCACGTTGCCTACGCAAAAAAGTATTATCCGCATTTGGAGAGTGTGTCGCTGCTCCCGCTCGGTGCGACAAAGGCGCTCGTGCCGGTTCCGGTGGAGCAGAAAAAAGAGTCGGTGCTTTTTATCGGGACTTATAACTGCGCGGCGGATGTTTACCGCGAGATGGAAGAACTGCCGCAGAGCTTAAAAGCGGATGACAAAGCACTGATCGACATCATGCTGGCAGATCCCTCGATTTCCCAGGAAGAAGCGTTTAGAAGCCTGCTTGCCGGGCGTGGGGAGAAGCTTACGGATGCGGAGTTCGCGTTTCGGATGAACCGCATGTATCATGTGGATCGTTATCTGCGCAATTATTACAGGGAAGAAGCGATCCGCACCCTGGTGCGCCACCATATTCCGGTCACAGTGCTTGGAAACAACTGGGAGCAGTTAAAAGAGCAGGAGAGCCGCTATTTTACGATCCAGCCGCCGGTCGATTTTTCGATGACATTTCAAAAGATCGCGGAGTACGAGGTGCTGCTTAATGTATCACCGCTTTTTAAAGCCGGAGTGCATGACCGGGTGTTTGCGGCGATGGCAAATCAGACGGTATGCCTGACCGACAGAAACGGATATATGGAGCGAAACTTTAAAGACGGCGGGGATATCAGCCTGTTTTCGTTAAAACATATGGAAGAGCTGCCGGATATGGCAGAGGAATTTTTAAGTAACCCAACGAGGCGGCAGGAAGTGACAGCTGCGGCGCAGATGGAATTTGACCGGAAGTACAGCTGGCTGAAACGGACAGAGCAGTTTATCAATCTTATGGAAAAGGAGCAAAAATAGATGAGAGTACTGGAAAATTTAGAACCGAAGAATGTATTTTATTTTTTTGAGGAGATCAGCAGAATACCGCGCCCTTCTTATAAGGAAGAAAAGATCAGTAATTATCTGGTAAATTTCGCGAAAGAGAGAAATCTGGAAGTTTATCAGGATGATTTAAAAAACGTCATTATCATCAAGGAAGCGACGAAGGGCTACGAAGATGTTGAGCCGATCATCTTACAGGGGCATATGGACATGGTGTGCGAAAAGGAGCCGGATTGTACGATCGATTTTGAAAACGATCCGCTCACGCTGGAGATAGAGGGCGATTATATCACGGCAAAGGGAACGACACTCGGCGGAGATGACGGGATTGCGGTCGCATATGCGCTTGCGATCCTGGATTCGGATACGATCGAGCATCCGAGGCTTGAGGTCGTGATCACAGTATCCGAGGAAGTGGGCATGGACGGAGCGAATGGCATCGATCTTTCCATGTTAAAAGGGAAAAAGGTGTTGAATCTGGACTCGGAAGAAGAAGGACATATGCTTGCAAGCTGTGCGGGCGGATGCACGACGGTATGCAGACTGCCGCTTGCCTTTGAAAAGAAGAGCGGAGAATTGTTTGAGATCCATATTTCTGGTCTGCTCGGCGGACATTCGGGCGGAGAGATCGATAAGGAGCGCGCAAATTCCAATCTTCTGATGGGACGTTTCTTCTTACGGCTTTCCGAAAAGACTCCGTTTGCGATCGCAGAGCTTGCCGGAGGAACCAAGGACAATGCCATTCCGCGTGAGACAACGGCAAAGATCATGCTTGACGCGGGAAAAGAGGATCTGCTCATGCAGGAGATCGCCGCTTATCAGGAGATCTTAACAGCCGAGTATCAGAGCAGTGACAAAGATATCAAAGTCCGGGCAAAAGCGCTTGGATGCGGCGAGGAACGCGTGACGACCGCAGAGGACGCAGGGAAGATGACGATGCTCTTAACCCATCTCCCGGCTGGCATCCAGCGCATGAGCATGGATATCAAAGGGCTTGTGGAAACCTCTTTGAACCTCGGAATCCTGTATCTCGAAGAAGATGCGGCTGTCTTAAAATATTCGGTGCGCAGCTCGGTAAAGACGCAGAAAGAGCTTCTCGTCCAGAAATTGAAGTCACTGACGGAGTGGCTCGGCGGCAGTATCTCCATCTATGGGGATTATCCGGCGTGGGAGTACAAAAAAGACTCCAAACTGCGTGATGATATGGTGGCAGTTTATGAGCGGATGTACGGAAAGAAGCCATCGGTGGAAGCGATCCATGCGGGACTTGAGTGCGGACTCCTCTCTGCCAAGATCCCGGGCATGGATGCGGTATCGATCGGGCCGGATATGATCGATATCCACACAACCGGGGAGAAATTAAGCATTTCTTCCACAAAACGTGTGTGGGAATATGTACTGGAAGTGCTCAAATGTAAATAGGAACGTGACGGCGGAGGAGAATTATAAACATAGATTTAGAAATACTTTAGAATCCTTTTAGAAATCAGACACAGTTTCGTCATAATTTGCCGATATACTAACAGTATCAAATGGAGTTGACGATATCTTGATGCATCGGAGTCGTCAGCTTCGGCTAGGCAATAATTTCCTTTTTATAGATGTAACATTTTCATAACTAAACTCCTCGAAGAAGCAGCCGCAAGGCTGCTTCTTCACTGTATAAAAGAGGATGTCGATATATCTTTTTGGTATGAAAACCATATAAATAAAGCAGTTGTATTTTACGGAAATCGGGTGTAAAATGGGTAAGCAAAAAGAATAATACAGATAGAATGTATCCGATATCAGACCGGATACAGGAAAGAAAGGGAAGATATATTATGGAATCATATGAATTTTTGCTGTTTTTGGCGATCATCCTGTTTGCAACGAAGATCTGCGGACTGTTTTCCAGAAAGTTCCACATGCCACAGGTTGTCGGAGCGCTTTTGGCAGGTGTGATCCTCGGACCGTCCGTACTGAATCTGATCAGTTTTGACGGAGCGACCGGCAGCTACCTGGAGATCACCGCTGAGATCGGTGTTATCCTGTTAATGTTTTCCGCAGGTCTTGAGACGGATCTGACGGAGTTAAAGGAAAACGGAGTAGCTTCCTTTATCACTGCGGGGATCGGAGTTCTGGTTCCTCTGCTTGGCGGATTTTTATCCTATGCGATTTATTTCCACACAGACTTCGGAGATTTCATGGAAGTGTTAAAGGCAGTCTTTGTCGGTGTGGTACTGACAGCGACCTCGGTAAGTATTACCGTTGAGACACTGCGTGAACTTGGAAAATTAAAGGGTCGTGTCGGAACAACGATCCTTGGCGCGGCCGTTATCGACGATATCATGGGTATCATCGTGCTCACAGTTGTGACAAGTATCGAGGATACTTCGGTAAATCCGCTTACCGTTCTGTTAAAGATCGTGCTGTACTTTATTGTGATCGCGATCGTTGCGTTTGTAATGTTTAAATGCAAGAAGCTGATCGAGGGAGCGGGCGAGAAACGAAGAGTAACGATTTTCGCGATCGCATTCTGTTTCCTTCTGTCCTATGTTTCAGAACAGTTCTTCGGGATCGCGGATATCACCGGCGCGTATTTTGCCGGACTGATGCTCTGTAATATGAAGATCGGGGATTACATCAAGGCGAGAGCGGAAGTACCGTCTTACCTGCTCTTCTCACCGGTATTCTTCGCAAGTATCGGTATCAAGACACAGTTAGAGGGAATGAACGGAAAACTGATCGGTTTCTGCGTGATCCTGCTTGTCGTAGCGATCCTTACAAAAGTGGTCGGCTGCGGACTGGGAGCGAAGATATGCAGATACAGCAACAGGGAAGCGCTGCAGATTGGTGTGGGTATGATCTCCCGTGGTGAGGTCGCATTGATCGTGGCACAGAAAGGATACGCGTGCGGTATGTTGGATGATGTGCTGTTCGCGCCGATCGTAGTGGTCGTTATCGTTACCACCCTGATCACGCCGATCTTATTAAAAGTTGTCATGAAAGATAAAGATGAGACTGTGCAGGGCGCAAAAGCGTAATGCGGATCTTCCTATAAGAACCAGACCTTTTCATTGGTAGAAGAGATCGAGATCGCACCTGCCTGGATCATCTGCATGACATCTTCCTTGTCTGAGATCAGTCCGCCGGCAATGACCGGAACCGGGGAGAGATCGCAGATGCGGGAGATGACCTTTGGCATCAGTGCAGGTAAGATTTCAATAAAATCCGGCCGCACCGCATGGAGCTGTTTCTCAATATTGTCGTACGCCATAGAATCAATGACAAAAAAGCGCATGACAGTATAGAGGGACAGCTCTTTTGCGTGCCTGATGAGCTGCGGGCGGGTGGAGATGATCCCATCCGCCCGGGTATATTTTTTTATAAAGTCAACGGCAATCTCTTTGGCATTCAGCCCGCCGATCAGATCAAGGTGTACAAGCGCGATCTTTCCTGCGGATTTTACAGTATCTACAATGTCTGCAATGTTGCAGATGTCGCCATATAAAATGAAGATCACCTGGCTGTCGCAGGTCAGACACTGGTGTAATTCCGCGTCGTTTTTGATCGCGGCAATGATCGGTGAGTTCTCAATCGCATCTTTAAATTCTCGGTTCATAAAAGGCTCTCCTTGTGCAAACTGGATGATTTAAGTCCATCATAGCAAGTTTGGGTCAGAAGCGCAAGAGAGCGGAAATTATTCTGCCGCGTCAATATTTTTGGTCGCAACGACCGGAATATGTGTGCCGCAGACATCGGGTAAGATGACGTCCCCGATCCGGACGGGAGCGGCAACGGTAATGTCTTTTAAGGCATTGGTGCAGTCAAAGATCATGGACTTTGGAATGTCTTCTTTGGTCTTTACCGATACCATGGGCGCGGTGCCGCCGGTCACGCGGACGGACGAGGTGACGATGCGCGTCGGATCGGTCACTTCTTTTCTTGCATAAATGGCACCGCGGCTGCAGGTGTTTCCGGTGACAGAGGTCACTTCCTTACCGTTTAAAGTAACGGTGATACTGCATCCAAGCGGACAGCCGATGCAGGTCAGTTCTCTTTTTTCCATAGTTATGCCTCCTCGATCTTAATGGTGATCCGTGACAGGTGCGGGTAAGCGCCAAGGGTTTCTTTCCTAAGCCGGATCTCCTCCATTTCACCCGGTGCCATGACAGGGCGTTTCTTTTTGGAGATCCGTTCGTCGTCAAAATAAACGGCAATGGCGCAGTTTTTATAGACCGCACCGACGCGGAAACGGACGGTCAGAGTGTCTGCCATATCATCCGGCCGGATGGAGCAGGGCACGGTGTAGCGCACGCCGCCGGTCGCAAGGATCTCGACCGTGCGGTCGGATGCGGGTTCGCCCTCTTTGATATAGCGTGCGGCGTTTTTTCCGGCGGTGGCAGCTTCCTCGGAAACATAATCAACCAGATCGTGTACATGGAGCACGTTTCCGCAGGCGAAGATGCCGCTTGTGCTGGTTTCGAGCCGGTCGTTTACCACAGGACCGGAGGTCACCGGATTTAAGCGTACACCGGCGTTACGGGAAAGCTCATTTTCCGGGATCAGACCGCAGGATAACAAAAGCGTGTCACAGGTGTAGCGTTCTTCGGTTCCGGGGATCGGTTTCCGGTCAGAATCCACCTGGGCGATCGTAACAGCCTCCACGCGCTGTTTTCCCTCGATATCGACTACGGTATGGCTCAGTTTTAACGGAATGTCAAAGTCGTTTAAGCACTGTACGATATTGCGCTTTAAGCCGCCGGAGTAAGGCATGAGCTCGGCAACGACTTTTACTTTTGCGCCTTCTAAGGTCATGCGTCTTGCCATGATAAGCCCGATATCGCCGGAGCCTAAGATCACGACTTCCTTTCCCGGCATATAACCTTCGATGTTGACTAAGCGTTGCGCGGTTCCTGCGGAAAAGATCCCTGCAGGGCGGTAGCCCGGGATATTTAAGGCGCCTCTTGCGCGTTCGCGGCATCCCATCGCGAGAATGACTGCCTTTGCCTGAATGGTGAACATGCCGTCGGTTCGATTCATCGCGGTCACTTTTTTATCCGGCGAAATGTCCATGACCATCGTGTTTAATTTATACGCGATCTGCAGATCCTGTACCTTCTCAATGAAGCGGGCGGCGTATTCCGGTCCGGTCAGTTCTTCTTTGAAGGTGTGGAGCCCGAATCCATTGTGGATGCACTGGTTTAAGATACCGCCCAGTTCCCGGTCGCGTTCGAGGATCAGGATATCTGTAATGCCGTTTTCTTTTGCGGCTGCCGCTGCGGAAAGTCCCGCAGGGCCGCCGCCGATAATAACAAGATCATAGGTATTCATATGAGGACCTCCTTAAATCTCTTTGTTGTGGCCAAGGGCGATCTCGGAACCCGGACCGCATTTGGTGATTTCTGTCATGGCGAGTGGAACTTCCCTTGCGAGGATCTCCATGGTGCGCGGGGAGCAAAAACCTGCCTGACAGCGTCCCATACCGGCTCTCGTGCGGCGCTTTACTCCATCTAAGGAGCGGGCACCGAGCGGACGGCGGATCGCGTCGATGATCTCACCCTCGGAGATCATCTCACAGCGGCAGATGATATTTCCGTAAGCCGGCTGTTCTCTGATCAGCGCATTGCGTTCCTCAACAGATAAGGTCTCCGGTCGCAGGATACCTTTTCTGGTGGCAATAAAACAGGATTTTTTGGTGAGGGACATCCGGTCGCGGATCAGCTTCGCAAGAAAGACGCCGATCGCCGGTGCGGAGGAAAGCCCCGGTGATTCAATGCCTGCCGCCTCAAAAAAGAGCGGTGCGTCAGAAGCTTCCCGCAGGATAAAGTCATCGTTATCTTCATGTGCGCGCAGTCCGGCAAACGAGGTGATGACCTGACGCATCGGGACATTTTTTACGCTTAAGGCAGCGGTGGCGGCAAGGGAACCCAGTCCCTCTGCGGTGGTGTTTGTTCCCTCTTTATTTTCCGTGTTCTCGGCGGTAGGGCCGACTAACAGGTTGCCGTGTACGGTCGGCGTGACCAAAACGCCCTTTCCCATTTTGCCCGGAAGCTGGAAGATCGTGTGTGTGACATGGGTTCCGGCGGATTTGTCAAGCAGGCAGTATTCGCCTTTTCTCGCAGTGATGTGGATCGGATCTCTGCTTGCCATGGCGCTTATCACATCGGCGTAGACACCGGCGGCATTGACGATGGCTCTGCTTTCAAACGTCTGTTTGTCGGTTGTGATCTCGTAATAGCCGTCTTTTTTTGTGATGGCGGTGACAGCATTGTTTAGGAAAAAGGTGACACCGTTTGCCCAGGCATTTTCCGCGAGCGCGATCGTGAAATGGAACGGGCAGACGATCCCGCCGGTCGGTGCGTAGAGGGCACAGCTTACGGCATCAGAAAGATTTGGTTCCATCTCTTTTGCCTCGGTTTCATTTAAAATGCGAAGCCCCGGAACACCGTTTGCCCTGCCGCGCGCGAGCAGGGTGTTTAAGCCGTCCGGATCCTGGCCTTTTGTACAGACGACAAGGGAGCCGTTGCGCGTAAACGGAATGTCAAGATCCCTTGCAAGATCATCCATCATGGCGTTTCCGGCAACGTTTAGGCGTGCTTTTAAAGTGCCGGGAACGGCGTCAAATCCCGCGTGGATGATCGCGCTGTTTGCCTTGGAAGTCCCGCAGCACACATCCTCCTCCCGCTCGATCACGCAGATGTCTGCGTCATATTTTGACAACTCTCTTGCGATGGCACAGCCGATCACGCCGGCGCCGATAACTGCTACATCATACATAGTCGCATCTCCTTTTCATTTTCCAAATAAAAAAGCAAGGGAAACAAAGCTGCCATGCAGCCTCATCTACCTTGCTCACGTCTCTGGTATCGGTTTATTCATTGATTACTTTTATCATAACATTTTAAGGTGGAAATAGCAAGAGCGTAAAATTCTTCTCGTTGACAAAAGAAATATCTCATTATATCATGGTTTTAAGGGAAAGAGCGGGTGGTGAAATGGCAAGATCTTATCAGCAGAAATTAAAGATCCTCTGCTTGTTAAAGATACTGAAAGAGGAGACGGACGAGAAGCATCCGCTTACAACAACACAGCTGATCGAACGGCTTTTGGCATATGGGATCCAGGCGGAGCGAAAGAGTATTTATAACGATATCGCGGCACTTGAGGATTTTGGCGTGGATATTATAAAAGTGACGCAAAAACCCGGTGGATACTATCTGGGAGAGCGCGAGTTTGAGCTGGCGGAGTTAAAGCTTTTGGTAGACGCGGTGGTGGCATCCAAGTTTATCACGACGAAGAAATCGAGGGAGCTGATCCACAAGCTGGAAACGCTTACGAGCAGAGAAAACGCGAAGCAGTTAAACCGTCAGGTTGTGGTGACAAACCGCAGTAAGGCGGTGAATGAGAAGATCTACTACAATGTGGACAAGATCCACAGCGCGATCGCAAAAGGCGTAAAGATCCGGTTCCAGTATTTTGCGTGGACGGTCGATAAGCAGATGGAATTAAAAAGAGACGGCGGATTTTATGAGGTCAGTCCGTTTTTGCTTTCCTGGGATGATGAAAACTATTATCTGATCGCCTACGACGCGAAAGCCGGGATCATCAAGCACTTCCGTGTGGATAAGATGCTTCGGATCTCGTTGTGCAGGGAAGCGAGAGAGGGAGCGGAAGAGTTTGCGGATTTTGATGTCGGCGCGTATACGAAAAAAACATTTGGCATGTTTGCCGGTGAAGAAGAAGTGGTGACACTGGTCTGCCGGAATGAACTGATCGGTGTGATGATCGACCGGTTCGGGCAGGAGGTCAGTACGCGGAGAAGAGATGAGGACAGTTTTTTCCTGCGGACGAAGGTCGCGGTGAGCAGACAGTTCTTCGGATGGCTGACGGGGCTTGGGGACGGCGTGCGCATACAGGCACCGGAAGATGTGCGGCAGCGTTACTGCAGATATCTTGACCGGATTTTGGAAGACTATGGAAAAAAGAGCGGAGATGATGATGATGGAAGAAAAAACTTTATTTCATAACGCGCGGTATTGCAAGGACTGTGGCACAATATTGTTAGACAGCTACACAAGGGATCTGTGCAGCAACTGCGAGGCACAGCGTATTTTCGATGAGGTGCGCGACTACATACGCAGCCAGGATGTCAATGAATATGATGTCGCGAAACATTTTGATATTCCGGTCGGTATGGTGCAGCAGTGGATCAAGGAAGGGCGCATCCAGTATAAGGAACGCGGGGAAAAGACGATCATGAACGCGTTCTGCCAGCGATGCGGCGCGAAGGTCACCTTTGGTACGCTCTGCCAGAAGTGCTTAAAGGAAATGAACGACCAGCGCAAGGGCTACGGCGTAAAGGCGGTCAGCACCGAGGAAGAAAACGGAAAGCTGCGTTTCTTAGAGAATGTAACCGAAAAATAAGAAAAGAAATAAGAAAAGAAATAAAAAAGGATCGCCTGCGGGAGAAATCTGCAAGCGATCCTTTTCTATGTTTTTCTATGTGAAGAATTTTTTATGCGTTCTTTTTGTCGATCGCGGCCTTTACAAAGCCCTTGAACAACGGATGTGGACGGTTCGGTCTGGATTTGAATTCCGGGTGCGCCTGTGTGGCAACGAACCACGGATGTGCAGGGATCTCAACCATTTCCACGATTCTGCCGTCCGGAGAAAGTCCGGAGAGCTCCATGCCCTTTTCCGTCAGGATGTTACGGAAGTCATTGTTGACTTCATATCTGTGACGATGTCTCTCATGGATGATCTCTTCGCCGTACAGTGTATAAGCCTTGGAATCTTTCTTCAGTACACATGGATAAGATCCGAGTCTTAAAGTACCACCGATATCTTCAACGCCATCCTGATCCGGCATCAGCGCAATGACCGGATGCGTGGTGTTCGGATCCAATTCGATACTGTGTGCGTCGTGCAGTCCGCAGACATGACGCGCGTATTCGATGATGGATACCTGCATACCAAGGCAGAGGCCAAGGTAAGGAACCTGATTTTCTCTCGCGTATTTTGCGGCAAGGATCATGCCTTCAACGCCACGGCTGCCGAATCCGCCAGGAACAAGGATACCGGAAACATCACCGAGCACCTGGGAAATATTTTCCTCGGTCAGTGTCTCGGAATCCACCCATTTGAGATTTACGGTCGCGCGCTCTGCGATACCGCCGTGTTTTAACGCTTCCACAACAGAAATGTAAGCGTCGTGGAGCTGGGTGTATTTTCCAACTAAAGCGATGTTTACATCCTGTACCGGATTCTTTAATGCCTCAACCATATCTTTCCAGTCGGCAAGATCCGGGTCCGGGCAGTCCAGATGGAGACTTTCACAGGCAACCTTCGCAAGGTTTTCTGCTTCCATCGCAAGCGGAGCTTCATATAAATATTCTACGTCAAGGTTCTGGAGTACATGATCTCCCGGTACGTTACAGAACAGAGCGATCTTGTCCTTTAATCCCTGGTCGAGCGGATGCTCGGAACGGCATACGATGATATCCGGCTGGATTCCCATACCCTGAAGTTCTTTTACGCTTGCCTGTGTCGGTTTGGTCTTCAGCTCACCGGAAGCCTTGATATAAGGGATCAGTGTAACGTGAATCAGAATCGCGTTTTCATGTCCGACTTCATGCTGGAACTGACGAATCGATTCGAGGAACGGCTGGCTTTCGATATCACCTACGGTACCACCGACTTCGATGATGGCGATATGCGTCTCATCCGTAGCGGAAAAATTGCGGTAGAAGCGGCTCTTGATCTCGTTTGTGATGTGCGGGATGACCTGAACCGTGCCTCCGCCAAAATCACCACGGCGTTCTTTCTGGAGAACAGACCAGTATACTTTTCCGGTTGTGACGTTGGAATTTTTGGTCAGGCTCTCGTCGATGAATCTTTCATAGTGTCCGAGATCGAGGTCGGTCTCAGCACCGTCATCGGTAACGAAAACTTCTCCGTGCTGGATCGGGTTCATGGTACCCGGATCGATGTTGATGTACGGATCGAATTTCTGCATGGTAACTTTGTAGCCGCGGGCTTTCAAAAGACGTCCCAGGGATGCGGCAGTGATTCCCTTTCCGAGACCGGAAACAACACCGCCAGTGACGAAGACGTATTTTACAGGCATAGATAAATCCTCCTTATGATAAATGGTATATAAAAATTTAAAAGGTCTACGTTAAAAATAACCAATATATTATATAACTTGTCCGGTAAAAAATCCAGCTGTTTTTCAAAAAGATTTTTGTTTGATTTTTGTTTAGAAAAATTTAAGAAAAAAGGGAAAAAGTTCATGAACTATATATTGCTTAATTTTTATTTTAAACATATAATAAAGAAGATATTATAAAGAGCGGAAACGCTTTTTATATACATGCGGAGGACAAAATGGATAATCAACAGGGACCAAACAACAACAACGGGGATAAAAGAAATGATAAAAACGGGCAGATGCTCTTAATGCTCATTGTCGTGACATTAGTAGCGCTGTTTATTATGAGTCTGGTCACCAGACTTGAGACATCGTCGATGTCGAAAGAGATCTCCTATACGGAGTTCTTAAATATGATCGATGAAGACAAGGTTGCGGCGGTTGAATTCGCTTCACAGCAGATCAATATCACGCCGAAGACAGAAAAAGGATCGATCTCACTTACGACCTATTACACCGGATATGTGAACGATTCCGAGTTGCTTCCTTTATTAAAGGAAAAGGATATCGACATCCGCGCGACCATACCGGACAACACGTCCACCTGGGTATACAATATCTTAAGCTTTGTGATACCGCTCGTGCTCGTGTGGATCCTGCTCGGCTTTTTGATGAAGCGCATGGGCGGAGGAGGCATGATGGGTGTCGGAAAGAGCAATGCCAAGGTTTATGTGGAGAAGAGTACCGGCGTTACCTTTAAGGATGTCGCCGGACAGGATGAGGCGAAGGAGTCCTTACAGGAAGTCGTGGACTTTTTGCACAATCCCGGCAAATATACCCAGATCGGCGCGAAGCTGCCGAAGGGTGCGCTTTTGGTAGGACCTCCTGGAACCGGTAAGACACTGCTTGCCAAGGCGGTCGCCGGAGAAGCCGGAGTACCGTTCTTCTCACTCGCAGGTTCGGATTTCGTGGAGATGTTTGTCGGTGTCGGCGCGTCCCGTGTCAGGGATCTCTTTAAGGAGGCGCAGAAGCAGGCACCGTGTATCATCTTTATCGATGAGATCGACGCGATCGGTAAGAGCCGTGACAGCAGATACGGCGGCGGTAACGACGAGCGTGAACAGACGTTGAATCAGCTTCTGGCGGAGATGGATGGATTTGACACGTCCAAGGGACTTTTGATCCTTGCGGCAACCAACCGACCGGAGGTACTCGACAAGGCGCTGCTCCGTCCGGGCCGTTTTGACCGGAGGATCATCGTGGATAAGCCGGATCTGAAGGGAAGGCTTGAGACCTTAAAGGTACATTCCAAGGATGTGCTGATGGCGGATGACGTGGATCTGGATGCGCTTGCGCTTGCGTCTGCGGGACTGGTCGGATCTGACCTTGCGAACATGATCAACGAGGCGGCGATCAACGCGGTCAAGAAAGGCCGTAAGTTTGTCACACAGGCGGATCTGTTTGAAGCGTTTGAGATCGTGGCAGTAGGAGGCAAGGAGAAGAAAGACCGCGCGATGAGTGATAAGGAAAAGAAGATCGTTTCCTATCATGAGGTCGGACATGCAATGGTTACCGCGCTTCAGAAGAACACCGAGCCGGTACAGAAGATCACGATCGTGCCGCGTACGATGGGTGCGCTTGGTTATACCCTGCAGACACCGGAAGAAGAGAAGTTTCTGCAGACCAAGGAAGAACTTGAGGCGAAGATCGTTACTTATATGGCAGGACGTGCGGCAGAGGAGATCGTGTTCCATTCCGTGACGAGCGGTGCCGCAAACGATATTGAACAGGCAACGAAGATCGCGCGTGCGATGATCACACAGTTTGGTATGTCGGAGAAATTCGGAATGATGAGTCTTGCGAGCGTGGAAAATCAGTATCTGGATGGCAGAGCAGCGTTAAACTGCGGCGAACAGACGGCGTCACAGATCGATCAGGAAGTTTTGCAGATGATCAATCAGAGTTACGAGGAAGCGAAGCGTCTTCTGAATGAAAACCGTGAGGTGCTCGATAAGATCGCGGAATACCTGTATGAGCATGAGACGATCACCGGAAAAGAATTTATGAAGATATTCCGTGAACTGAAAGGAATCCCGGAGCCGGGACAGGAAGCGGAAGCAGCAGTATCGGATGATATGTTTGTGGATGATGAGGTATAATGTTTGACATTGAACAGGAATTAAAAAAACTCCCGGATAAACCGGGAGTTTATATTATGCATGATGCCGCGGATGAGATCATCTATGTAGGCAAGGCGGTAAATTTAAAGAACCGGGTGAGACAGTATTTCCGCCCGAGTCATGATGAGGGTCCGAAAAAAGCGAAGATGGTGACGCAGATCCGGCGCTTTGAGTACATCATTACGGACTCTGAATTAGAGGCGCTGGTGTTGGAATGTAATCTGATCAAGGAGCACCGGCCAAAATATAATACCATGTTAAGGGATGATAAGACATACCCTTACATTAAGGTGACTCTTGGAGAAGATTTTCCAAGAGTCCTCTTTTCACGTCTGATAAGGAAAGACAAGTCAAAGTATTTCGGACCGTATACCAGCGCTGGAGCCGTGAAAGATACGATCGAACTGATCCAGAAGATGTACCAGATCCGCACCTGCAGCCGGAATCTGCCAAAAGACATCGGAAAGGATCGTCCGTGTCTCAACTATCACATCAAGAAGTGCAACGCACCGTGCCAGGGTTATATCAGCAAAGAGGAATACCGCAAGTCGATCGACATGGTACTTTCCTTTTTGAACGGAAATTATCAGCCGGTCTTAAAGGATCTCGAAACAAGGATGATGCAGGCATCGGATCAGATGGAATTTGAACGCGCGATCGAATACCGGGAACTGTTAAACAGCGTAAAGCAGATCGCGCAGAAGCAGAAGATCACGAGCTTTGACGGAGAGGACAAGGACATCATAGCGCTTGCCAATGACGAGCGGGACGCGGTGGTACAGGTCTTTTTTATCCGCGGCGGAAAGCTGATCGGGCGGGAACATTTTTATGTGCGTGTCGCGGCGGAGGACAGTGAGGGTCAGGTACTCACGACCTTTGTGAAGCAGTTTTATTCCGGCACACCGTTTCTGCCGAAGGAGATCATGCTGTCTGCGGAGATCGAGGATATACCGGTCATCGAGGAATGGCTGTCCGCAAAGCGCGGCGCGCGTGTATACATCCGTGTGCCGCAAAAAGGCATGAAAGAAAAGCTCGTCGAACTTGCGAAAAAGAATGCAGAGCTGGTATTGAGCCAGGACAGAGAGCGGATCAAGCGGGAAGAGGGCAGGACGATCGGAGCGTTAAAGGAGATCGAGAAGCTGCTCGATATGCAGGGACTGAACCGTATCGAAGCATACGATATATCCAACATCAGCGGATTCCAGACCGTAGGATCCATGATCGTGTACGAGAAGGGAAAACCATGCAGAAGCGATTACCGGAAATTCCGCTTAAAGACGATCCAGGGGCCGGATGATTACGCTTCCATGCATGAAGTCCTGACCAGACGTTTTTTGCATGGAATAGAGGAAAAGAAAGAACTGCAGGAAAAACAGATGGACGAGGAGTTTGGAAGCTTCACCAGATTCCCGGATCTGATCATGATGGACGGTGGAAAGGGTCAGGTAAATATCGCGCTTTCTGTACTTTCCGAGCTGCATCTTGATATTCCTGTCTGCGGTATGGTAAAGGATGATAATCACCGGACGCGCGGGTTATACTATAATAATGTGGAGATCCCGATCGAGCGGACGAGTGAGGGCTTCAAGCTGATCACGCGGATACAGGATGAAGCGCACCGGTTTGCTATTGAATACCACAGATCCCTGCGCAGTAAAGTGCAGGTACATTCCGTATTAGATGATATAGAGGGAATCGGTGAGACGCGGCGGAAGGCGCTGATGCGCCGGTTTCAGTCGGTGGAACGGATCAGGGAAGCATCGGTGGAGGAGTTAAAAGAGACGGAGTCCATGAATGAGCGCGCGGCAGAGGCAGTCTATGCATTTTTTCATAAGAAAGAGGAAACGGACCCGGAAGTAAAATAAGTTGAAGCACAGGGGTTTCTATGCTAAACTAAGGGCAGTATCAGAACTATAATTTCAAGATAAAGGAGCGGTAAAGCTATGGAAGGTGTAGCAATCGAAAAAATCGTAAAAAAACTGGAATTAAAGAAACTGACGGAGGAGATGGATCTTACGGGACATCGGATCGTGTTGTCGGATGTAAACCGTCCTGCACTGCAGCTCAGCGGGTATTTTGAACATTTCGAGGAGAAGAGAGCGCAGATCATCGGAAATGTAGAGTACACATATCTGCAGCAGTTAGAGCATGACAAAAAAATTGATATCTACAATCAGTTTTTGAAATATGAGATCCCTTGTGTGATCTTCTGCCGTGATCTGGAGCCGGATGAGGAGTTTTTGCGCATCGCACAGGAAAATGGGGTTCCTGTATTTGGAACGGGACGTTCCACTTCTGAATTTATGGCAGAACTGATCCACACATTGAGCGAAGAACTGGCTCCGTGCATTACGATCCACGGCGTACTGGTCGATGTTTACGGTGAAGGTGTTCTCATTACAGGTGAGAGCGGTATTGGAAAGAGTGAGGCAGCGCTGGAACTGATCCGCAGAGGACATCGTCTGGTAACGGATGACGTGGTAGAGATCCGGAAGATTAACGAGCATACACTGGTCGGAACTTCACCGGACATCACGAGATATTTTATCGAACTGCGTGGCATCGGGATCATCGATGTAAAGACGCTTTATGGTGTTGAGTGTGTCAAGGAGAAACAGAACATCGATCTCGTCATCAAGCTGGAAGACTGGAAGAAAGACAATGACTATGACCGCCTGGGACTGGAAGAGGAGTATATCGAATACCTTGGAAATAAAGTGGCATGTCATTCTCTGCCAATCCGTCCGGGACGAAATCTTGCGGTTATCTGCGAGACAGCAGCAGTCAACCACAGACAGAAAAAGATGGGATACAACGCGGCACAGGAATTATACCGCCGTGTGCAGGCAAATATAAATAAAGATAATGACAGCGAAGAATAAAACAAAAAGAACCGAGGTTTGAGGAAATTATGGAAAGAAAACTGGCATGGGAAGATTATTCCAAAGAAGATATGGCAAAAGTATATGAGTTTGCGGAAGGATACCGCAAATTTATCTCTGAATGCAAAACAGAGCGTGAGTGCGTGACGGAATTTGTCGCGCGCGCCGAAAAAGCAGGATTTTTGAATCTGGCGGATGCCATAAAGGCAGGAAAGGCATTGAAGGCAGGCGACCGGGTTTACGTCAATAACATGGGAAAATGGCTTGCGATGTTTGTCATCGGCAACGAAAACCTGGAAAACGGTATGAATATTCTGGGTGCGCACATTGATTCCCCGCGTATGGATATCAAACAGAATCCGCTCTACGAGGATACCGGTCTTGCCATGCTGGATACCCATTATTATGGAGGCATCAAGAAATATCAGTGGGTAACACTGCCGTTAGCGCTACACGGCGTGATCGCGAAAAAAGACGGTACGACCGTAAAGGTGAGCATCGGTGACAAACCGGAAGATCCGGTATTTGGGGTCAGCGATCTTTTGATCCACCTTTCTGGGGAACAGATGGAGAAAAAAGGCGCCAAGGTGATCGAAGGGGAGAACCTGGATCTTCTGATCGGCAGCATCCCGCTTCCGTCAGACGATGAAAAAGAAAAAGAGCAGGCAAAGGATGCAGTCAAGGCAAATGTGCTCCGGATACTGGAAGAAACTTACGGGGTATGCGAGGAAGATTTCCTCTCCGCAGAGATCGAAGTGGTACCGGCGGGCGCAGCCAGAGATTACGGATTTGACCGCAGCATGATCATGGGCTATGGACATGATGACCGCGTGTGTGCATATCCGTCCTTTGAAGCGATCTTAAAAATGGAACAACCGGAGAGAACCAGCGTATGCCTTCTGGTAGACAAGGAAGAGATCGGAAGCGTCGGCGCGACCGGTATGCAGTCACGCTGCTTTGAAAATGCAGTGGCAGAGGTGTTGAATCTTACCGGAACTTACAGCGAGCTTTCTTTAAGGAGAGCGCTGCAGAATTCCAAAGTGGTGTCTTCCGATGTAAGCGCTGCATTTGATCCGAATTTCCCGTCTGTCATGGATAAGAAAAACGCCGCATATTTTGGTAAGGGGATCGTATTTAACAAATACACCGGATCCAGAGGAAAAGCCGGTTCCAATGACGCGAATGCGGAATATATGAGCCAGATGCGGAAGATCATGGATGACAATCATGTATTTTTCCAGACAGCGGAACTTGGAAAAGTAGATCAGGGAGGCGGCGGAACCATTGCGTATATTCTCGCGAACTACGGAATGCAGGTCATCGACAGCGGTGTGCCGGTATTAAACATGCATGCGCCGTGGGAGATCATAAACAAAGCCGATCTGTATGAAGCATATAAAGGTTACATTGCGTTTTTAAAGGAAGCATAAAACAGGCGCGTCTTAAGATCGCTGCCGGAATTTGAGGGAAAGAAATTGAAGCAGGAAATCATAACCAGACTCGAACAGATACTGACAAAAGACAGGATACGGCAGAATGAGCCGATGAAAAATCATACGACCTTCCGTGTCGGAGGCCCGGCAGATATTTTCCTTACGCCGTCGGCGGAGGAGCTTCCCGCAGTGCTTTCCGTATGCAGGGAAGAACAGATGCCGGTCACGGTGATCGGAAACGGCAGCAATCTTCTGGTTGGCGATCAGGGCATCCGGGGCGTGGTCATCTGCATTGGTTTCGGGATGCGCGGCATCCGCGTGGATGGAGAAAAGATTTTTCTGGAAGCGGGAGTGACCCTTGCGGCGGTGGCACAGCAGGCGGCAAAGGCGGGACTTACCGGTCTGGAATTTGCTTCCGGTATCCCCGGAACATTCGGCGGCGCGGTTGTCATGAACGCAGGAGCGTATGGCGGCGAGATGAAGGATGTGATCGTATCCGTCCGCGTGATAAGTGAGGATGGAGAGATACTTACGCTAAGTAAGGAAGAGCTGGATCTCTCCTACCGCCACAGCGTGATACCGGAGCGCGGCTATCTGGTCATCGACGGAGAACTTTTGCTTACACGCGAAAAAGATCCGGATCAGATCACAGAGCGCATGGAAGAACTGAAAAAGAAGCGGATCGAAAAACAGCCGTTGGAATATCCGAGCGCCGGCAGTACCTTTAAGCGGCCGGAGGGATACTTTGCGGGGAAACTGATCATGGATGCAGGGCTCCGCGGATTTTCCGTGGGCGGTGCGGCAGTATCGGAAAAACACTGCGGTTTTGTGATCAATAAAGGAAATGCCACCGCGGCGGATATCTGTGCGCTGATGGATGAAGTGACAAGGATCGTAAAAGAAAAGTATGCAGTGACGTTGGAGCCGGAAGTAAAGAAAGTCGGAGAGTTCTAGCAGGAGGGAACAGTCGTGAAGTTTGTTATTTTAACAGGTATGTCTGGTGCGGGAAAGAGTACCGCACTGAAAATGATGGAGGACATCGGGTTTTACTGTGTCGATAATCTGCCGATCGCGCTGATCGAAAAATTCGTGGAGCTTGCGGATCTGCGTGATTCGGAGCTTCAGAAAGTGGCGGTCGGGATCGATATCCGTTCCGGACAGGCATTAGATGAGGTAAATGAAGTATTAGACCAGTTAAAGAGCGAGGGAAAGAACTTTGAGATCCTGTTTTTGGATGCGGAGGATTCCGTGCTGGTCAAGCGTTACAAGGAAACCAGAAGAAACCATCCGCTTGCCGGCGGCGAGCGTGTGGACAAGGGCATCCTGTTAGAGCGCGAGAAACTTGCCTTTTTAAAGAAGCGTGCGGATTACATCATTGATACAAGCCAGCTTCTGACCAGGGAACTGAAAGCGGAGATCAGCAAGATCTTTGAACAGAACCAGGACTACAAAAACCTGTTTGTCACGATCCTCTCCTTTGGCTTTAAGTACGGGATCCCGGCGGATTCCGATCTGGTATTTGACGTGCGTTTCCTGCCAAATCCGTACTATGTGGAGGGACTCCGCTACAAAAACGGAAATGACAAGGAAATACAGGATTATGTGCTGCAGTTTGACGAAGCGCATGATTTTCTGGATAAACTGGAAGATATGGTGAATTTCCTGATCCCGAATTATATCATTGAGGGAAAAAACCAGCTTGTGATCAGTGTCGGCTGTACAGGCGGAAAGCACCGCTCCGTGACGCTTGCCAATGAACTTTACAAGCGGCTTGAAAAGAACAAGGAGTACGGGCTTAAGATCGAGCATCGCGACATTGACAAAGACGCAAAGCGCAAATAGAGGAGAATTATGTCATTTTCAGGTGAAGTAAAGGATGAACTTGCAAAGCAGATCAGCAAAAGCAGACACTGCCGGATCGCGGAGCTTGCTGCGATCATGGGATTTGACGGCAGGATCGAACAGAAAAACGGAAAAACGGTGCTTGAGATCACAACGGAAAATGCTCCGCTTGCAAGAAAATGCTTTACTTTGATAAAAAAAACTTTTAATATAAGTACGGATATTGATGTGCGTACCGGAAACGGTATGGGGCACAATCATATCTATGTTATTTCCACAGATAAACCAGACGAGATCGAGAAGATACTGGCGGCCTTAAAGATGACCGGCACGTCCGGTGGGACACAGGGCGGACTGGTCAACGGACTTTTGATACAGAATATCTGCTGCAAGCGGGCATTTATCCGGGGAGCGTTTCTTTCCGCCGGTTCGATGAGTGATCCTGAGAAATCTTATCACTTTGAGATCGTGTGTACCTCGGAGCCCAAGGCAGAGCAGCTGCGGGATCTGATCAACGAGTTTGATTTTGACGCAAAGATCGTTGCGCGGAAGAAAAACCATGTGGTTTACATAAAAGAGGGCGCGCAGATCGTAGACATTTTAAATGTCATGGAAGCCCATGTGGCGCTCATGAATCTGGAAAATGTCCGGATCATCAAGGAGATGCGCAATTCCGTGAACCGTCAGGTGAACTGTGAAACTGCCAATATCAACAAGACCGTAAGTGCCGCAGTCAGACAGATTGAGGACATACATTATATAGAAGAAAGGGCGGGGCTTGACAGCCTGCCGGAAAATTTGCGGGAAATCGCGGAAGTGCGGTTGAAGTACCCGGATGCAGCTTTAAAGGAGCTTGGAACCTGCCTGCAGCCACCGGTCGGAAAGTCCGGTGTAAACCACAGACTGAGAAAGATCGCGGAGATTGCAGGAAAACTGAAAGGCGAGCTTTAGCGCCGTGTTTTAGAGGAGGAAAAAAATGATCAAGAAATCAGTAACGATTGGATTGGCAGATGGACTGGAAGCAAGACCGATTGCCATGCTGGTGCAGACGGCTACAAAATTTTCCAGTTCCGTGTATCTGGATGTGGAGAACAAGAGAGTCAACGCAAAAAGCATTATGGGCGTGATGTCGCTTGGACTGTTGAACGGGGACAGCATTACCATAGAGACAAACGGTGAGGATGAAGTTGGTGCCCTAGAGGAGATCGAAAAATTCCTGGCCGGAAAATAAAACTGAAAAAACCAGAAAGCAGTGGAGTATGAAAAAGAAGTTATTATTTATTTTTAATCCGTGTTCCGGAAAAGGGCAGATAAAGAACAAGCTGATGGAGGTCATCGACATCATGGTCAAGGCAGGCTATGAGGTGACCATCCACTCGACGCAGGATCGCGAAGATGCCATGCAGAAAGTAAAAAATGAGGCAAAAAATTATGATCTGGTCATTTGCAGCGGCGGTGACGGCACTCTGGATGAGGCGGTCACAGGCATGATGCAGAGTGAGAAGAAAGTACCGCTTGGCTATATTCCGGCGGGAAGCACCAATGATTTTGCCAATTCCCTAAAGATCCCGAAGGACATCGTAAAAGCGGCGCATGCGGCGGTGGAAGGAAGAAAATTCCCGGTCGATGTCGGCTATTTCAACGGGGATTCCTTTATCTACATAGCGGCGTTCGGTCTGTTTACCGATGTGTCTTACCAGACAAGCCAGGAATTAAAGAATGTGCTCGGACATGCCGCTTATATTTTGGAAGGCGCGAAACGGCTGCACAATATCACTTCTTATAAGATGCGCGTGGAATACGACGGAAATATCATCGAGGATGAATTCGCGTATGGAATGATCACAAACTCGGTGTCCGTCGGCGGCTTTAAGAAACTCACCGGAAAGAATGTGCTTCTGGATGACGGACTCTTTGAGGTCACGTTGATCCGCATGCCGAAAAATCCGGTGGAATGGAATGAGATCTTAGGCTGTCTTGCCAATTTGAAAGATGATTCCGAGCTCATCTATACTTTTAAGACCGACTGTGTGAAATTCCTGCCGGAGGATGTGATCCCGTGGACTCTGGATGGGGAATTCGGCGGAGAACACAAGAATGTCATCGTCAAAAATGTGCATCAGGCACTGGAGATCATGGTAAAAAATAAAGCCTGATCCGAGATTGTTATATTTTTAACTTTATTTTTGGCAAAAAGAGTGGTATGATAAGACCGAAATGAAGAATCCTAATAATAAAAATAAAAAACGGAGGAAAAGAATATGTTAGTATCAGCAGCAGAAATGTTAAAAAAAGCAAAAGCTGGACACTATGCAGTAGGCCAGTTCAACATCAATAACCTGGAATGGACAAAATCCATCCTTTTAACAGCACAGGAACTGAAGTCCCCGGTTATCCTGGGTGTATCGGAAGGTGCTGGTAAATATATGACAGGCTTCGGCACTGTTGCAGCAATGGTAAAAGCTATGGACGAAGAACTCGGAATCACTGTTCCGGTTGCACTTCACTTAGACCATGGTACTTACGAAGGATGCTACAAATGCATCAAAGCCGGTTTCACATCCATCATGTTCGACGGTTCCCACTACGCAATCGATGAAAACGTTGCAAAGACAACAGAACTTGTAAAAGTTGCTCATGCAATGGGAATGTCTATCGAAGCTGAAGTTGGTTCTATCGGTGGAGAAGAAGACGGTGTTGTTGGTATGGGTGAGTGCGCAGACCCGAACGAGTGTAAAGCAATCGCTGATCTCGGCGTAGATATGCTTGCAGCAGGTATCGGTAACATCCATGGTAAATATCCGGCAAACTGGCCAGGACTCAGCTTTGAAACACTTGACGCTGTTCAGCAGAAGACAGGTCTTATGCCGTTAGTACTTCACGGTGGTACAGGTATTCCGGAAGACATGATCAAGAAAGCAATCTCTCTTGGTGTTGCAAAGATCAACGTAAACACAGAGTGCCAGTTATCTTTCGCAGATGCTACCCGTAAATACATCGAAGCAGGCAAGGATCTTGAAGGCAAGGGCTTTGATCCTCGTAAATTACTTGCTCCGGGTGCAGAAGCAATCAAAGCAACTGTAAAAGAGAAGATGGAATTATTCGGTTCCGTAGGAAAAGCAGAATAATGGTAAATATGTGCAAAAACTGCACAGAAATTTCCTGCTGGTTGTCAAAAATAGCAAAAAACATAAAAAGTAAAAAAAGTGCTTGCTTTTTATGACAGGATACGCTATCTTAATAGCAGAAACAGGATATGTAACGAAAAAGAACAAGGGCGTTCCACAAGGTTGGAATGCCCTTTTTTGTTAGGTTACATAACTTGGAATAAAAAGACGAAACAATACATAGGGGATTGTGTTAGTTAAAAAAGGAAAGGATGTATTAAGTATGAGTGAAGTTCAAAACGAGTATTACAATGTAGCAGACATCTTCGGGGAGAACGTATTTAATGATACGGTAATGCAGGAACGTCTTCCTAAGAAAACCTACAAGAAACTGAGAGAAGTAATTGAAGAAGGCAAAGAATTAGATCTTGCCACAGCAGATGTGATCGCACATGAGATGAAAGAATGGGCGATCGAAAAAGGCGCAACACATTATACACACTGGTTCCAGCCGCTCACCGGCGTTACCGCTGAGAAACATGACTCTTTCATTTCAGCTCCGATGCCAAACGGAAAAGTATTAATGTCTTTCTCCGGCAAAGAACTGATCAAAGGTGAACCGGATGCGTCATCTTTTCCTTCCGGTGGACTCCGTGCTACATTTGAAGCAAGAGGATATACCGCATGGGACTGCACCTCACCGGCATTCGTAAGACAGGATGCGGCAGGCGCAACACTCTGCATCCCGACTGCTTTCTGCTCCTACACAGGAGAGGCTCTGGATCAGAAGACACCGCTTCTTCGTTCCATGGAAGCAATCAATGAACAGGCACTTCGCCTGTTGAAATTATTCGGAAATACAACATCCAAAAAAGTAACTCCTTCCGTAGGACCGGAACAGGAATACTTTATCGTTGACAGAGAAAAATATTTACAGAGAAAAGATCTGATCTTTACCGGACGTACCTTGTTTGGTGCAATGCCTCCGAAGGGACAGGAAATGGACGATCATTACTTCGGAGCGATCCGTGAAAGAATCGCTGCTTACATGAAGGATGTAAACAAAGAACTCTGGAAACTTGGCGTTTCCGCAAAGACACAGCACAACGAAGTTGCTCCGGCACAGCATGAGCTGGCGCCGATCTACGCAGAGGCAAACGTTGCGGTAGACCACAACCAGCTGGTTATGGAAACCTTAAAGAAAGTAGCAGGACGCCACGGCTTACAGTGCCTGCTTCATGAGAAACCATTCGCAGGTGTCAATGGTTCCGGTAAACACAACAACTGGTCGATCATCACAGATGATGGCATCAACCTGTTAGAGCCGGGTACCACACCGCATGAAAATATCCAGTTCTTACTGGTACTTACCTGTATCTTAAAAGCAGTAGATACCCATGCAGACTTACTGCGTGAATCCGCAGCCGATGTCGGAAACGATCACAGACTGGGAGCAAACGAGGCACCGCCAGCAATCCTTTCCGTATACCTTGGCGAGCAGCTTCAGGACGTATTAACCCAGCTGATCAGTACAGGTGAGGCAACACATAGCTTAGCTGGTACAAAATTAGAGACAGGTGTTAAGACACTGCCTGACTTTATGAAAGACGCTACCGACCGTAACAGAACTTCACCGTTCGCGTTTACCGGAAACAAATTCGAATTCCGTATGGTTGGTTCCCAGGATTCCATCGCACAGCCGAACATCGTATTAAATACGATCGTTGCGGAAGCATTCTCAGAAGCATGCGACATTCTGGAAAAAGCAGATGACTTTGATCTTGCAGTGCATGATCTGATCAAGAAATACGCTACCGAACATCAGAGAATCGTATTCAACGGAAACGGCTATTCTGACGAGTGGGTTGCGGAAGCAGAAAAACGTGGTCTTCCGAACATCAAGTCCATGGTAGATGCGATCCCGGCACTTGCAACCGATAAATCCGTTGCTTTATTCGAAAAATTCGGTGTATTCACAAGAACCGAGCTGGAATCCCGTGTAGAGATCGAATATGAGACCTACGCAAAAGAGATCAACATCGAAGCAAAAGCAATGATCGATATCGCAGGAAAACAGATCGTTCCGGCGATCATCAAATATACAACAGAGCTTGCGGAGTCCGCAGCTGCGGTAAAATCCGTATGCGATGCTGATATCAGCGTACAGACCGGACTGTTAAAAGAGGTATCCACACTTCTTGCTGAAACCAAAGCTGCTCTCACCAAACTGGAAGCAGATACCGCAAAGGGTGGAGCTATGGAAGAAGGCAGAGACCAGGCAGTCTTCTACAGAGATGTAGTAAAAGCTGACATGGATGCGTTAAGAGCACCGGTTGACAAACTGGAAATGATCGTTGATAAGGATATGTGGCCAATGCCATCTTACGGAGATCTGATCTTCGAAGTATAATATGATACTAATCTAATTCGATTAGGTTAGTAATATCTAATCCCCTTAGTAGTATATACATCAACAGAAAAAGCCCCGGAGAGAAATCTCCGGGGTTTTTTCTGTGCCTTTCCCGGCAAAAATGGAAAAAAGATTGTAAAATTATGAATTTTATTATAGAATAAAGTAGAAATAGTATAAAAAAAGGGGTATGCATATGCGTTATATTCCAACCGTGAAACTGAATCCGGGGATGGCTCTGGGGCATGATATATACGATGGTGAAGGCAGGATGTTACTTGCAAGACATCTGATCCTGGCGCCGGAACATATTGAGGCACTGGATCGCTATGGTTTTCCGGGCGTCTATATTGATGATGAGTTTACTGCCGGAATCGAGATCGAAGAAGTTTTGAGTCCGGAGGTAAAAAGTCAGGTCTTAAACCTGGTGCATGATCTGTTTTTAAAAGAAGAACACGCGCCGGAGGATGAGGAAGAACAGATCCGGGAAACGATCATGAATGTCATCCGTGATATTTTAAGTGACGGGGATGTCATGTATAACATGATGGATCTCAAAAATTACGATGATTATACCTATTTTCATTCCGTAAATGTCGCGACACTCGCAGCAGTGCTCGGTGTGCGTTACGGGCTGAGTGAATACGAATTAAAAGTGCTTACAACGGGAGCTCTGCTCCATGATATAGGAAAGAAATTTGTCAAGGCAGATGTCTTAAATGCGAGACGTCCGCTGACAGAGGAAGAAAAGCGGATGGTGCTTCAGCATCCGAAGCTTGGTTATGAATTTTTAAAACGAAATTATGATTTTGACCCGGATGTCTGCGAGGGTGTACTCGGACATCATGAGTGGTACAACGGAGAGGGCTATCCGCTCCGCAGGTCGGGAGAGAACATTTCGATCTACGCGCGTATCATAAAAGTCGCGGACGTATACGATGCGATGACTTCCAAGCGGTCGTACCATGACGCGCTGTCACCGTCGGATGCCGTGGAATATATCATGGCGATGAATGAATCAGAATTTGATCCGGCTGTCGTGGACATATTCTTAAAATGGGTGGCAGTTTATCCGGTGGGATGCGAAGTAGAACTTTCCGACGGCAGACATGCGGTCGTAGTCAAAAATTATCACGATTTTCTGCTGCGCCCTAAGATCAGGGTCATGGAAAGCGGGGAGGAGATCGACCTCTTATCCGATATAGATGCAAGACACATTACAATTTTGAGGCTGGCGGTATAGAAAGAGGTAGTTATGACAGGTCAGGCAAAGAGTGCAGTGGATACTCTGCTGGCAGAAGCATTAAAGGAACTGGCGGAAAAACATCCGATCGAGAAGATCACGATCAAGGAGATCACAGACAGGGCAGGTGTGATCCGGCCGACTTTTTATAATCATTTTCAGGATAAATACGAACTGCTGGAATGGATCATCATGGAAGATCTGTTAAAGCCGATGATACCGCTTATAAAAAACGGAATGCTGGATCAGGCGTGGATCTTTTTGTTTACATCCATCGAGCGCGAAAAAACCTTCTATTCCAAGTTCAGCAGACTGGAAGGGCAGAACTCTTTTGAAGTCATCATAAAGGGATGCGCCAAGAAAGCGCTGCTTCAGATTTTTTCGGAGGAAGGCGCGGTGGAACCGATCAAATATTCCTGGCTGACCCCGGAACTGGTCGCGGAATATTACGCACAGTCGTTATGCTTTGTGATCCTTACCTGGATACAGGGCGGAATGGCGGTGGAGCCAAAGAAACTGGCAGAGATATATGATTATATCATGAAGCATTCTCTGGAAGATGTGATTACTGAGATGAAACAGAAATAGATATACAAAATGCGGCATGTGTATATCTTGTAAGACATAACATACAAAGTGTATAATGGCATGATACACAAAGGAAAGATTGAATATTCTCGTATTCGATCTTTTTTTTTATTATAATTGACAGAGTGCGTCAGTACAGGGAGACGCAAGGAGAGAAAAAAGAAAGAGAAGGTGAAGGAATGATTAAGTTTGGAAAGACAGTTGTAAAATTTAGAATCCCGATTCTGATTTTAAGTTTTCTGCTGTTGATACCTGCCGGCATTTCGTACATCAATACAAGGATCAATTATGACATCCTTTCGTACCTGCCGGGAGATATCGATACGATGAAAGGGCAGGATATCCTGCTTGAAGATTTTGGAACAGGAGCTTTTTCACTGTGCGTCGTAGAGGATATGAGTGAAAAGCAGGTAGTTGATCTGGAAAACGAGATCAAGGGCGTGGAACATGTCAAGGACGTGATCTGGTATGACACGCTTGCGGATATCTCAATTCCGATGGATGTGCTCCCAAGTGAAATCAAAGATGCTTTTAACAATGAGGATAAGAACGCGACGCTGATGATCGTGACGTTTGACACTTCCATGTCGGCGGATGAGACATTAGACGCGATCGAGCAGCTCAGAACGCTGACAAAGCAGCAGTGCTTTATGAGCGGTATGTCCGCAGTAGTCACGGATATCAAAAAGATCTGTAACAGCGAGGCGATCGCCTATGTAATCTTAGCGGCGGGACTTTCCGCAGTGGTGCTCGCGCTGACGATGGATTCTTTTCTGGTTCCGGTATTTTTCTTATTGAGTATCGGAATGGCGATCATCTATAACCTGGGTACCAACTTTGTTTCGGGTGAGATCTCCTTTATCACACAGGCGCTGGCGGCGGTATTGCAGCTGGCAGTTACCATGGATTATTCGATCTTCTTATGGCACAGCTACCAGGAGAATCAGGAGCGGTTCCCGGGAGATAAGAAACGTGCCATGGCGCATGCGATCTCCAATACGGTCAGCTCCGTAGTCGCAAGTTCCGTTACGACAGTGGCAGGTTTCGTCGCAATGTGCTTTATGACATTTACGCTCGGACTTGACCTTGGAATCGTTATGGCAAAAGGTGTTGTGCTCGGTGTGTTTTGCTGTGTAACCGTGCTTCCGGCTATGATCCTTACCTTTGACGGAGCGCTTGAGAAGACGAGACACAGAGCGCTGATCCCGAAATTTGATAAAATGGGTACGTTTGCGACCAGAAAATTCCCGATCTTTCTGGTACTGTTTGTGGTCATTCTGATCCCGGCGGTTTACGGATACCGCAACACCAATGTTTACTACGATCTCGCAGGAACGCTTCCGGCGGATCTTGAGAGTGTGCAGGCGAACAACAAGCTGGAAGAAGACTTTAACATGGGCGCGACACACATCATACTGGCAAGCAGTGATCTGTCCCACAAGGACGCTTCCAATATGATCGACGAGATCAATGATCTTGACGGTGTGGCTGTGGCACTTGGAAAAGACGCGATCTTAGGACCTGCGGTTCCACAGGAAATGCTTCCGGCGGATGTCAAGGATATGCTGGATAACGGCAAACTCCAGATGATCTATGTAATGTCCGAATACAAGACAGCATCCGATGAAGTAAATGCGCAGTGTGACGCGATCAAGGAGATCATCAAGCGTTATGACCCGACCGCAATGCTGATCGGTGAGGCGCCGTGTACCGAAGACCTGATCACGATCACCGACAAGGACTTTAAGACCGTAAGCGCGGTATCGATCATCCTGGTATTTCTGATCATCGCGATCTCCCTAAAATCCATATCGATCCCGGTTATCCTGGTTGCGGTCATCGAGTTTGGTATCTTCATCAACATGGGTATCCCGCATTACACCGGATCGGTTCTTCCGTTTATCGCTTCTATCGTAATCGGAACCATTCAGCTCGGTGCGACCGTGGATTACGCGATCTTAACGACCAACAAATATAAGAGAGCGAGAAACAGCGGCGCAGGAAAACAGGAAGCGATCGAGACGGCAATGCACAGTTGTCTGCCATCCGTATTTGTCAGCGCGCTCAGCTTCTTCGCGGCGACATTCGGTGTAGGTGTTTACTCAAGTATTGATATGATCAGTTCCCTTTGTATTCTGCTTGCGCGTGGAGCGATCATCAGCTTCTTTGTAGTAGCGTTTATTCTGCCGGCAATGTTTATGGTATTTGACCGGGTGATCATAAAAACAAGTATGGGATTTACGGTAAAGAAATAGAAAAGAGGAGGAAACAGAATGAAATTTTCAGAGCTGAAATCAAGATTTAAAAATAAATATGTAATGCGCGTGATCGCGGGTGTGCTTTGCATCGCAGTGCTCGGCGGCGGATACGGAACTTACCGTGTAAGCGCAGCAAAAGTACCGGCGGGTGAGATCGTGGAAGAATCCACCGAATCCACTGAGGAAGCAACGGAAGAAACCGCGGACAGTGATGTGGATGACAGCATCGGAAACATCATCGAGGACTTAAAATCCGGCGCGTCCAAAGACGTTGGAAAAGAGGAGACCGTATACCTTATCTCCGATGCGGACGGTACCGTGAACAAGACGATCGTAAGTGACTGGTTAAAGAATACAGACGGTTCTGCTACTCTTGAGGATACTTCAGATCTTCAGGACATCGAAAATGTAAAGGGTGATGAATCCTTTACCAAAAACGGAAATGACCTGACCTGGCAGGCAGACGGAAATGATATCTTCTATCAGGGAACAACAACAAAGCAGGCACCGGTTTCCGAAAAGATCACCTACTATCTTGACGGAAAAGAGATGAAGCCGGACGAGATCGCAGGAAAGAGCGGAAAGGTAACGATCCGTTTTGACTATACCAACAATGAAAAAACGACAGCAACGATCGACGGAAAAGAAGAAGATGTCTATGTTCCGTTTACGGTTGTGACCGGAATGGTATTAAATGACAGCTTTAAAAATGTTCAGGTTACCAACGGAAAACTGATCTCTGACGGAAAAAACAACGCGGTAGTCGGTATCGCGATGCCGGGATTAAAAGAAAGCCTGGATGTGGAAAGCGATGATTTTGACGGAGATGTGGATATCCCGGATTACATCGAAGTGACAGCGGATGTGGAAGACTTCTCACTGGAAATGAGCATGTCTGCGGTTGTAAACGGATTACAGACTGCAGGAACAGACAGCATTGATCTTAGCGATCTGGACGATGCGATCAATACACTGACCGATTCTTCTTCCCAGTTAGTGGACGGTTCCGGCGAACTTTCCGACGGAGCAAAGACACTTGCGGATGCGATCGAGCAGTACACCGACGGAACACAGACACTGGCAGACGGAATCGGAACACTTGCGGATTCCGCACCGGCACTGACCTCCGGCGTTGGCACACTTGCAAGCGGAACACAGAGCCTCGCAAGCGGAACACAGAGCCTTGCGAGCGGAGCACAGACACTGGTGAGTGGAACACAGAGCCTTGCAAGCGGAACACAGAGCCTTGCGAGCGGAGCACAGAATCTTGCAAGTGGAACACAGAACCTGCTGACCGGAACACAGCAGATCGCAGGCGGTATCAGCAATGCAAGACAGGGAGCGGATACCTTAAATGCCAATGTACAGGCACTGGCAACCGGCGTACCGCTGTTGATCAACGGAATCTCATCCAGCGCACAGAGCTACGCAGCACAGGGCGCGAATGTGGATGCGGACAAGCAGGCACTTCAGCAGGCGCTGACTGATTACACGACCAATGTCACAACAGCAGTCGCAACGGCATCAGCTACCGCAACCGCACAGGCGATCCAGACCGGTCAGGATCCGACAGCTGCAGCAATGGCAGCGGCACAGGCGGCGGCACAGGGTGTGGATTCTTCCGCAATTATGGCAGCAGTACAGCAGCTTGGCACAGATGCTGGAGCACAGGGCGCGGCAGCCGCACTCAATGAAATATCCGCACAGCTTGCAGGCGGCGGACTTACCGTAGACAATATCACAGCACTTGCAAACGGTGTGAGCAGTCTTGACAGCGGATTGCAGCAGCTTGACAGCGGAGCTTCCTCTCTCGTAAGCGGAGCGAGCCAGGTCAATGACGGAGCAAACCAGTTAAACAGCGGAGCGAGCCAGGTCAACGACGGAGCGAACCAGGTAAATGCCGGAGCAGGACAGTTAAGCAGCGGAGCGAGCCAGGTCAACGATGGAGCAAATCAGGTCAATGCCGGTGTAGGTCAGTTAAACAGCGGAGCAGGACAGCTTCTCGATGGTGTCAACCAGCTTCAGAGCGGAGCAAAGACACTGGTTGCCAACAACACAGACTTAAAGACCGGAGTATCTGACTTAAAGGACGGAGCAAAAGAACTTGCGGACGGAATGGAAGAGTTTGATTCCGAGGGAATTAAAAAGATCGCGGATGCTTATAATGGCGATGTGAAGAAACTCTTAGACCGTCTGGACGCGGTGATCGATGCCGGAAATAATTATGAGATCTTTTCACAGGTCAAAGACGGAACCAACGGAAGCGTAAAATTCATCATTAAGACAGATTCCGTAAAAGCTGATGACGCAGACAAGAAATGAGAGTATAATTAGGAGCGGAAAAATGAGATTACCGGAAATGCAGGAGGAACGTTATGAATTGGATTGAAACATTACTGATCACACTTGGTATCTCATTGGATATATTCGGGATCGTTACCTGCGAGGGAGCGCTGTTGGCAGAGATCGATAAAAAACGTCTTGCGGCGGGGAGCCTTCTGGTTGCCCTGCTGCAGACTATCGCTCTGTATCTTGGAGATCTGGTGGGCGGAGCGTCCCTCCGGTATGATATCAAGGACAGGCAGATCTTAACCGTCCGTGTGATCGTGGCGATCATATTTATCGTACTCGGAGTGCGCATGATCTTAAAAGCATGGAAGAACAAGAGTATCGTGGAACGCAGAGAGGAAAACGGACTGAGCCTTGGAAGGATCTTAAAATGTGTTGGTGCTTCCAGTGTGTGTACACTTTTAGTCGGAGTGGCGTTTGGATTTCTCGGTACCAATGTGACGATCGTGCTGATCATGGTGGTATGTCTCACCGTTCTCATGGTTGTGTTTGGTTTGTATACCGGATATCGCTTCGGATTTGAACAAAAGACAAAGGCGTACAGTATCGGCGGTGTCCTGCTGATCATCGGCGGGATCGACGTGGTGATACGCTATATTGTCCATTAACGTTTTTAAAGAGAAAAGGGATGAAAGCCTGTGGAAAGGTTTTCATCCCTTTTTTTAGAATAAATTCATACGATTTTAAGAAAAAACAGGGAAAATCATGATATAATAGGAACACTTGAAATGAGAAGAAAGCGGAAAGGAAGCGGACGGATGCCACAGATCACGGTGCTCTCAGAGGACAGGATGAAACAGAAGACGGTTTTGGTACAGGCAGGAGAAACAGTTCTTTCCGGCATGAGAGCACTTGGTGTTGTGATGGGAAACTGTTGTGGCAACGGAACCTGCAAAAAGTGCGCCGTATATTTTGAGCATCCGGTGCCGGAGGCGTGTGCGGAGGACGCACGGCTGGGAAGAACGGCGCTTGATGCCGGAAAGCGGCTGGCGTGCTGCCATAAGGTGACAGAGGATCTCTGCGTGCGGCTGGCGTCCGGGATGTATCTGCCGGATGAAACAAGACCCAAAATGCAGATCGAGGGAGAAGACCTGAAAAGAAAAAGTGTGGCGGATGAGAACCGGCAGACGGAAGAAACAGAATATACCGTGATCGTTGATATCGGAACCACGACGCTTGCGGCGGCATTTATGCGGGAAAGTGATCTTGAGATTGAGCAGGTGCTTACAAGGGAAAACAGTGAGCGCCGATACGGCAGTGATGTGGTAAGCCGGATTCGGGCATCTGAAGAAGGACACGGCGCGGATATGCAGGCGGCAGTCTGGGCGGATATCGAGGCGATGTGTCAGGAATTTGTGACGGAAAAGATGCGGACATTGCAGGGAAGTGCCGGGGCCTTTCAAAAGATCCGTTTCCCGCAGATGGTGGTCGCCGGAAATACAGTGATGGAGCATCTGCTCTGCGGCTATCCGTTGAGCGGGCTTGGCGAGGCTCCGTTCCGCCCGTTCTCGCTCGAACTGACAAGGCAGAAAAAAAGCGGGATCTTTCCGGGGAGTGGATCGCTGGAAGAAACGGAAGTTGTGGTGCTGCCGGGAGCTTCCGCATTCGTGGGCGCGGATATCGTGGCGGGACTCTATGCGGTATCCATGGATCAGCAGGAAGGTGTCACCCTCTTTTTGGACATCGGGACAAACGGGGAGATGGCGATTGAAACCGGCGGGGAGATCCTTGCCACAGCGACTTCCGCCGGCCCTGCGTTTGAGGGAGCCAATATGACAGACGGAGTGCCCGGAATCGAGGGGGCGATCCAGCAGGTGAACCTGCTTGCCGGACGACCGGTGATCCGCACGATCGGCAATAAGCCGCCGGTCGGGATCTGCGGAAGCGGGATACTTGATCTCGCGTCGGAACTGTACCGCAGTGGAAAGATCGACCGGCATGGCACGTTTTTGGATGGCGCCGCATCGTATCAGGTTGCCACGCGCGCGGATGGAAGCAGGATCTGCTTTACCCAGGAGGATATGCGGCAGCTTCAGCTGGCGAAGTCGGCGATCCGAAGCGGGGTAGATCTGCTGCTTAAAAAATCCGGTGTGAGTGAAGCGGAGGTTCAGACCGTATGGCTTGCGGGCGGATTTGGTTGTAAACTGAATGTACACAAGGCGGCACTGCTCGGGCTGATCCCCAAAGGACTTGAGAAAAAGACAAAGGCGGCGGGGAATACAGCATTGCGCGGCGCGTATGAGTTCGCGAAGGCGTGTGGGGAGCACGGAATCGAACAGACGGAGATCCGATTTAAAGAACTGGCGCATAAGATCCGGGTGCTCAATCTGGCGGGGGAGCCGGAGTTTGAGGCATATTATCTGCGCAATATGGATTTTTAACAAGAAAAGAGGAACAGACATGAAATTATTGCTGACAGCGGTAAACGCGAAATATATCCATTCCAATCTTGCCGTGTACAGTCTGCGGGCTTACGCGAAAGAATACCGAAGTCAGATCGAGCTTGCGGAATACACGATCAATCACAGACAGGAATATATTTTGAGCGGGATCTATAAGAGCAGACCGGACATCTTATGTTTTTCCTGCTACATCTGGAATCTCGATCTGGTGCTTTCGGTTGCGGAGGAGTTTCACAAGCTGCGCCCGGAGGTGCCGATCTGGATGGGCGGCCCGGAGGTTTCCTATGAAACAGAAGCGTTTTTAAGAGAGCATCCGTTTGTGACAGGCGTTATGGTCGGTGAGGGTGAGCAGAGCTTTTCGGAACTGTGCGAATATTATGTAAATGAAGAGCGCCGGGACGGGATCAAAGCGGAAGAAAGACCGGAAACGATAAAAGGGCTTGCATTTTTAGATGAGGACGGGCATATGGTTTTTACAGGGGAAAGAGAGCCGATCGACATGAGTACGATCCCGTTTTGCTATGAAAATATGGAAGACTTTAAAAACCGTATCATCTATTATGAGTCGAGCCGCGGCTGTCCGTTCCGGTGCAGTTATTGTCTGTCATCGATTGAAAAGAAACTGCGCTTCCGGGATATTGAACTGGTAAAACGGGAACTTGCCTTTTTTATCGAAAAGGAAGTGCCGCAGGTCAAATTCGTGGATCGCACGTTTAACTGTGATCATAAGCACGCGATGGAGATCTGGAAATTTATCCGGGAACATGACCGTGGGATCACAAATTTCCATTTTGAGATCGCGGCGGATCTTCTGACGGACGAGGAGATCGCATTTATCTCCGGGTTAAGACCGGGGCTCATACAGCTTGAGATCGGGGTACAGACGACCCATCCGGAGACGATCACGGAGATACACCGGAAAATGGATCTTACGCGCGTAAAGCAGGTCGTCCGGGAGATCAAAAAGAATAAAAACGTACACCAGCATCTGGATCTGATCACCGGACTGCCTTACGAGGACTATGAGACGTTTCAGAAGTCGTTTGATGAGATCTACGCTTTAAAGCCGGAACAGTTACAGCTTGGATTCTTAAAAGTCTTAAAGGGATCGTTTCTGTTTGAACACGCGAAGGAGTATGGGATCGTCTATGGCAGCCGTCCGCCGTATGAGGTCTTAAAGACGGCATGGCTTGACTATGACGCGGTTTTAAAGATCAAACAGGTGGAGGAAATGCTTGAGGTTTATTACAACAGCAGACAGTATCCGATGAGCATACGGCTGTTGGAAACGCGGTTTGAGAGCGCGTTTGCCATGTTTGCGGCGCTAGGTGTGTACTATGAAAAACACGGATATTTTTCCATGAGCCATTCAAGGATCCGGCGGCTGGAGATTTTGCTCGCGTTTGCGGAGGAGATCGACGGGGAACATCTGGATGTCCTAAAAGAGGCGGCGGTCTATGATATTTACAGCAGGGAGAACGCAAAGAGCCGTCCGGCGTTTGCAGATGACCAGACAGAATACAAAGAGCTTGCGCACAGATTTTGCAAAAAGGGAAAAATGCAGCATCTGGAAAGATTTTACTATATCATGCCGGAGAAAGAGACGGTAAAAGAACTTCCGGAGAGACAAAAAGAGCCCTGCTATCTGCTGTTTGATTACGAGAAGCGTGACGCATTAAACCATCAGGCGGACATCCATCCGGTGGATCTAAAAAAGGAGGAGGCGTAACATGCTCGAACGTTATGTGGTGGTGGATCTGGAAATGACCGGGTTAAATCCACGCAGGGACAGGATCTTAGAGATCGGAGCCGCAAGAGTGGAACACGGGGAAGTGACTGCGCGGTATGAGACGTTTGTAAATCCGGGGGTCTGTATTCCGGAGAAAGTGCGGGAGCTGACTGGAATCACCGATGAGATGGTAAAGGACGCACCGCGGATCAGCGAGATCCTTCCGGATTTTATCGTGTTCTGTGCGGATGATATTTTTGTGGGACATAATGTGATCTTTGACTACAGCTTCTTAAAACAGGCCGCGATCAACGAAAAACTGTCTTTTGAGAGGCAGGCGGTGGATACGTTAAAACTCGCGCGGAAGTTTCTGCCGGAGCTTGAACACCGGTCCCTGGAATATCTGTGCGGATATTATGGGATTGACCGGACGAACGGACACCGGGCGCTCTTTGACGCGCTTGCGACCAAAGAGGTGTTAGAGCGGCTGATCGGTGCGTATGGCGCGGAGCATGAAAGCGCGTTTGAGCCAAAGCCGCTGGTCTACAAGGCGAAACGCCAGACTCCGGCGACACCGGTGCAGAAAACACACTTGAAAGAATTGTTCGATTATCATAAAATAAGCATTGATCTGGATTTTGATACACTGACAAGAAGCGAGGCATCCCGTCTTACCGACCGGATACTCGCCCAGTATGGAAAAATACATTAAGAAGTGTCTGCTCCATTTAAGAGATCTTCTAACTGTTTTACCGTTGCGTCTCTTAAAAGAGGACTTAAAGCGGAGGCTTCTTCGATCAGGGAACGGATCTTGTCCGTTGCGTGATCTTTCTGGTATAAGGATGCGAGAAACACAAACAGGCGGCTCGCGTCACAGTGGATCGAAATGCCGTATTCGAGAACCTGAATGGCTTCCCTGTGAAAACCGTTGTCTTCGAGTTCTTTTCCGTAGCTGTACAACAGGTTGGACAGCTGGGTAAAATTCTGATCGTACTCGGAGAGGACCGTGAGATTCGCAGTGCCGTAGGTAAGCTTTAAGTCCGTGTTGGACAGATTGCTCAGGTTTACGATCTTTTTACCGGCAAGTGCGGTAAGCTGGGACTCGAGGCTTATGCATCGTTCGGAAGAACAAACATGAAGCGGGAGTGCATCGAGCGGGATCTCAATATAAGACAGATCAGAAATATCTTTTTTGCGGATGTGGTTGGACTCATATTCTCTTGACCAGAACGCTTCCGTCGCGTCTTCGGATCTGCGGACAGACCGGTTACGGAAAAAAGCGAGAACAGACAAGATAATGAGGAACATTCCGAAACATAGAAATAACATAATATCAGACCTTCTTTTTCAGAAATAATAGGATAACAGTAAAAAACGGAAACGAGGTGATTCCATATGATGAATTTTCGCAACTCAAAGAAAAAACGGATTTTCGCGGCAGCGATCGTACTGATCTTATGCGCTTCCATGCTGCTTTCTCTGGTCATAACCGTTATCGTATAGAAGGAATTCCTTCATGTTCATAATATACACAAAAACGCGGGTTTCTGTCAAATATATTTGTGGTTATGTGCATTGAAAAACGAAGCAGTTATGTTAAAATAGCAACTGTACAATGTAAAAAGAAGCAAGAGCAGTTTATAGATGAAAGAGGAAAATTATGAAAAAAAAGAGATCAGCTGGTATTCTTTTGGCGGCGGCGCTTGTTATGGCGCTTGTGTTTGTCTGGAACACAGACTTTACGGCGGCAAAAGAAAAAACAAATGACGTGATCCCGGACAATGTTTACATCGGGGAAGTGGCAGTCGGCGGAATGACTTCTGCGGAAGCAAAAGAGACTGTGGAAGATTATGTGAAGGAAAACAAGGATGGCGATGTCGTGCTTACCGCAGGCGAGAACAGTGTGACGGTAAAGACGAGCGATCTCGGGCTGACCTGGGGAAACACACAGGTTGTGGATGAGGCAGTCGGGATTGGAAAATCAGGCAATCTGATCAAGCGCTATAAAGATAAAAAAGATCTGGAGAATCAGAACAAGGTCTATGATATCGTATATACGGTGGACACGCAGAAGGTAACAGAGGTGCTGAATGAGCAGGCATCGAAGCTTGACCAGAAAGCGGTCAACGCGAGCCTTACCAGAGAAAACGGTGATTTTGTGTACACCGATGGCAAACAGGGAATCTCAGTGAATGTGGACGATTCCGTGAAGGAGATCCGTGAATACTTTAATTCCGGATGGGATGGTGCGGACGCCACGATCGCTTTAGTTGCGGATGTCGTTGAGCCGGAAGGCAACAAGGAGTCCCTCGCGAAGGTAAAGGATGTTCTTGGAACCTACCACACGAATTTCAGTGATTCTTCCGCATCCCGTATCACAAACATCAAAAACGCGGTGAGCAAGATCGATGGAACCGTGCTGTATCCGGGCGAAGAGTTTTCCGTATACGCGGCGATCGCACCGCTTGATGCGGAAAACGGATACGAACTGGCGGGCGCATATGAGAACGGTACGACCGTACAGTCTTACGGCGGCGGCGTGTGTCAGGTCTCTACAACACTGTACAATGCGGTGCTCTATTCCGAGCTTGACGTGACACAGCGCTCCAACCATTCGATGATGGTACATTATGTAGATCCGAGCAGAGACGCGGCGATCGCGGGAACCTACAAGGATCTGAAGTTTAAAAACTCCTCAGAGGCACCGATCTATCTTGAGGGTTATACGAACGGATCGGATCTCTATTTTACGGTGTATGGCGAGGAAACAAGACCGCAGAACCGCAAGGTGGAATATCAGTCAGAAACGGTAAGCCAGGATACACCTCCGGTACAGATCGTAGCGGCGGCGGCACCGATCGGTTATGTGGCGACAACACAGTCACCGCATGTCGGACAGTCCGCACAGCTGTGGAAGATCGTGACTGTGGACGGCGTGGAGCAGAGCAGGGAAGTGGTAAACACCAGCAAATACGCATCCACCCCGAAGGTGATCGCAGTCGGAAATGTCGGAAACGATCCGAATGCATGCGCAGCGATCAACGCGGCGATCGCAACACAGGATGAGGCAACCGTCCGTGCGGCGGCGGCGCAGTACGCAGGATTCGGAACAACACCGGATCAGGCAGCAGAACAGCCGGCGGCAGACCAGGCACCGGCAGCGGATGCGGCGGCACCTGCAGAGACCACACCGGCGGCGGACGCGGCGGCAGCCACGGATGCAGCAGCAGCGACAGACGCGGCAGTGGCACAATAAGAATAAAAAAGCAAGAAGGCTGTCTCATTTTTGTGAGACAGCCTTGCGTTATAATTGCCAAAATGATATGATGATACAAAATATGTAAAAGTCTAAAAAAGAGATAAAAGTGAGAACATGAAGACAGGAAAGATACCGGAGAGCGTGTTGAAACGCTCCGTATTAAGACAACTGCACAACAGGCGTGATGAGGTGCTTCTAGGAGCCGGCGTAGGCGAAGACTGCGCGGCACTTACGCTCGAAGCCGATGAGGTGTTTGTGATGTCAACAGACCCGATCACCGGAACCGGAAAAGAGATGGGAAGCCTTGCGGTCATTACGACGGCGAATGATCTCGCAAGCAGCGGGGCAGAGCCGGTCGGCGTAATGCTCACGATCCTTTTGCCGGAAGAGAGTGAGGAAGCCCTCTTAAAAGAGATCATGCGTGACGCGGAAGCCACATGTGAAAAATTTCACATGCAGATTCTCGGGGGACATACGGAAGTGTCTGCGGCAGTGAACCGCCCGGTGATCTCCGTATCCGGTGTCGGAAAAGTAAAAAAGGATGCGATGATAAAGACGGGCGGAGCAAGACCGGGGATGGATATCGTGGTATCAAAATGGATCGGCATAGAAGGAACCGTGATCCTCGCGAAAGAGCGGGAGAGGGAACTGCTCGGCCGCTACGCTACGACCTTTATCGACCGGTCAAAGGATCTGGATGCATATATCTCCGTGCTTTCGGAGGCCGCAGTCGCCGCAAGGTCTGGCGTTAGTGCAATGCATGACATCACAGAGGGCGGTATTTTCGGAGCGCTCTGGGAAATGGCGGAGGCATCTGGCGTCGGACTTGAAATCGACTTAAAAAAGATTCCGGTGCGGCAGGAGACGATTGAGATCTGTGAATTTTTCGGGCTCAATCCCTATGAGCTGATCTCCGGCGGGAGTATGCTCATGGCAGCGGAGGATGGAAATCAGCTGGTGCATGAACTGGAAAAGGCAGGGATCCCTGCGGCAGTGATCGGAAAAGCAATGGCAGGAAATGACCGTGTACTGCGAAACGAGGAGGAAAGACGGTTTTTAGAGCCGCCCAAACCGGATGAGCTTTACCGGGTGATCTGCTAAAGCGTGGTATCATATATTATATAGAAAAGATTATATAGAAAAGACAGATTTTGGAGGATGAAAATATGGAAGGAATGCGCGAAAAAATCTTAACATTTATAGAGAAAAACAGCAGGATCGATCTTAAGGAACTCGCCATCGTTCTTGGCGTGGATGAAGTGACGGTTGCGAACGAACTCGAAGCCATGGAGGCGGAAAATATCATCTGTGGTTATCACACCTTGATCGACTGGGATAAGACCGGGATCGAGAAAGTGACGGCACTGATCGAAGTGCGTGTGACCCCGCAGCGCGGCATGGGCTTTGATAAAGTGGCAGAGCGCATTTACAATTACCCGGAGGTAAATTCGGTTTATCTGATCTCCGGAAGTTTTGATTTTATGGTGACGATCGAGGGAAGGACACTGCGTGAGGTATCCCAGTTTGTGTCAGATAAGCTTTCTCCGCTCGAATCGGTACTCAGCACAAAAACGAATTTCATCTTAAAGAAATACAAGGATCATGGAACCGTGATGGCAGAGCAGAAAAAGGATGAAAGGGAGTTGATGACACCATGAGAAATCCTTTGTCGGAAACAATCGTAGGAATCGAACCATCCGGTATCCGCAAGTTTTTTGATGTGGTCAGCGAAATGAAAGACGCGATCTCACTTGGTGTGGGTGAACCGGATTTTGATACACCGTGGCATATCCGGGATGAGGGAATCTATTCTCTGGAAAAGGGACGTACCTTTTATACATCCAATGCCGGGTTAAAAGAACTGAAAGTGGAGATTTCCAGATATCTGTACCGCAAGTACGACCTGGAATATGACTATAATCATGAGATCATTGTGACGGTAGGCGGCAGTGAGGCAATCGATATCGCGATGCGCGCCATGTTAGATCCGGGGGACGAGGTGCTGATCCCGCAGCCAAGTTATGTCTCCTATCTACCGTGCGCGGTTCTGGCGAACGGCAAACCGGTCATCATTGAGTTAAAGGCGGAGAATGAATTCCGCCTGACGAGAGAGGAACTTGAAGCTGCGATCACGCCAAAGACGAAGCTTTTGGTGCTTCCGTTCCCGAACAATCCGACCGGCGCGGTTATGCGAAGAGAGGATCTTGAGGCAATCGCAGAGGTTGTAGAACAGCATGACCTGTTCGTGCTCAGTGATGAGATCTATTCCGAGCTGACTTACGGAGAGGAATCCCATGTATCGATCGCGTCTCTGCCGGGCATGAAGGAGCGGACGATCACGATCAACGGCTTTTCCAAATCCCATGCAATGACCGGATGGCGGCTTGGTTACGCGTGTGGTCCGAGACTGATCCTGGATCAGATGTTAAAGATCCATCAGTTTGCGATCATGTGCGCACCGACGACGAGCCAGTATGCGGCAGTCGATGCCTTAAAAAACGGGGATGAAGATGTGGCGATGATGCGTGAGCAGTACGACGGCAGAAGAAGATATGTACTGCACCGTTTTGAGGAGATGGGACTTCCGTGCTTTGAGCCGCACGGCGCGTTCTATACATTTCCGTGTATCCGGGAATTTGGCATGACATCGGATGAATTTGCCAATGCCCTGTTAAAAGACCAGAAGGTGGCGGTCGTACCGGGTACCGCGTTTGGTGCCTGCGGCGAGGGATTTCTCCGGATCTCCTATGCGTATTCGCTTGACAGCTTAAAGACGGCGCTTGACCGCATCGAAAATTTTGTGATTAAGTTGAGGGAGCAGGAAAAGTAAAATGGCAAAGCTTAATATTGTACTTTATGAGCCTGAGATTCCGTCCAACACCGGGAATATCGGAAGAACCTGTGTTGCCACGGGAACCAGACTGCATCTGATCGAGCCGCTTGGATTCCGGCTGAATGAAAAAGCGATCAGGCGCGCGGGAATGGATTACTGGTCCGACCTGGATGTGACGACTTATGTAAACTACGAGGAGTTCCTGGAGAAGAATCCGGGCGCAAAAATTTATATGGCAACCACAAAGAGCAGACAGACGTATACGGAAGTTTCCTATGAGCCGGACTGTTACATCATGTTCGGAAAGGAAAGCGCGGGGATCCCGGAGGAGATCCTTGTAAACCATCCGGATACCTGCGTGCGGATCCCGATGATCGGAGAGACGCGCTCTTTGAACCTGTCAAATTCCGTGGCGATCGTGCTCTACGAGGCACTGCGCCAGAACAATTTTGACCATATGAAACTGGAAGGAGATCTGCACAGACTGCACTGGGATTAGCAGGCAGAACTGAGCGCAGACCATTTATGAGGAAACAGAAATGAACAGCAATGCAGAACATGAGAAGCATGCAAACATCATTGATGCGAGAGGGCTGGTACATGAGTATATCCGGCGTGACGAGGAAGGAAACGTAGAGTCCATCCAGACCGCGCTCGACCATGTAAACCTCGATGTGAGACCGGGGCAGTTCATTGCAATCTTAGGGCATAACGGTTCCGGAAAGTCCACGCTGGCAAAGCATATCAACGCTTTGCTCGTGCCGACCGAGGGAACGCTTTATGTGGATGGAAAGGATGCGTCAAAAGAGGAAAATGTCTGGGATGTCAGACAGAGCGCCGGTATGGTATTCCAGAATCCGGACAACCAGATCATCGCAAGCGTGGTCGAGGAGGATGTCGGATTCGGACCGGAAAACATCGGTGTGCCGACGGAGGAGATCTGGAAACGTGTGGAGGAAAGCCTCGGTTCCGTTGGAATGCTCTCTTACCGGAAACATTCTCCGAACAAGCTTTCCGGCGGACAGAAACAGCGTGTCGCGATCGCGGGCGTTATGGCGATGAAGCCAAAATGTATCGTGCTCGATGAACCGACGGCCATGCTCGATCCGCTTGGCAGAAAAGAAGTTTTAAAGGCGGTTCACGCATTAAACCGCAAGGCGGGTGTGACGATCATACTGATCACACATTATATGGAAGAAGTGGTGGACGCCGATTATGTCTTTGTCATGGACGCGGGACATGTCGTTATGAAAGGAACGCCGCGCAGTATTTTTTCCCAGGTGGAAGAATTAAAGGAGTACCGTCTTGGTGTTCCGCAGATCACGCTGCTTGCGCATGAGTTAAAAAAGAGCGGGCTTCCGATCCCGGATGGCATTCTGACCAGACAGGAACTGGTGGAGGCGCTGCTTGCCATAAAAGAGCAGTAACTGGTAACTGAGAAACTGTACCCGGGGAACGGGACAGTATTTAATAGGAAGAAGAACATGTCAATTATATTAGATAACGTAAATTATACTTACAGTGCCGGAACCGCGTATGAGATCAAGGCGCTGAAAAACATCAATTTAAAGATCGAGGATGGACAGTTCATCGGGATCATCGGACATACCGGTTCCGGGAAATCAACGCTGATCCAGCACCTGAACGGTCTGATGAAGGCAACTTCCGGAACGATCTATTATAACGGGGAAGATATCTACGCGCAGGATTATGACCTCAGAAAATTGAGAAGCAAGGTGGGACTGGTCTTTCAGTACCCGGAACATCAGCTTTTTGAGACAACGATCTTTGATGATGTCTGTTATGGACCGAAGAATCAGGGACTGACCAAGGAAGAGGCGGGACTGCGCGCGTTTGAGGCGTTAAAAAGCGTGGGCTTAAAGGAAGAGCTGTATTACCAGTCACCGTTTGACCTCTCCGGCGGGCAGAAGCGCCGCGTGGCGATCGCCGGTGTGCTTGCGATGCGGCCGGAAGTCCTGATCCTGGATGAGCCGACGGCAGGTCTCGATCCGAAAGGGCGTGACGAGATCTTGGATCTCATTACCGCGATGCACAAAGAGCGCGGCATCACGATCCTTTTGGTATCCCACAGCATGGAGGATGTGGCGCAGTATGTGGAGCGCATCATTGTGATGAACCATGGAGAAATGATGTTTGACGATGCGCCGCATGAAGTCTTTAAACATTATAAGGAGCTTGAAAAGATCGGGCTTGCGGCACCACAGGTGACCTACCTGATGCATGAACTGAAGGAAAACGGCATCCCGGTGGATGTGAACGCAACTACGGTGGATGAAGCAAAAAATGAAATTTTAAAGGCGTTGGGGAAAAAGGCATGTTAAAAGACATTACATTAGGACAATATTATCCGGCAGACTCCATTCTGCATAAATTAGACCCGCGGGTGAAACTGTTTGGAACCCTGATCTATATCATATCCCTGTTTACATTCCGCGGCATTCCGGCATTTTTGCTGGCAACCATATTTTTAGCTGCGGTGATCCAGATCTCAAAAGTACCTTTTTCCTATATGGTAAAAGGCTTAAAATCGATCATCGTTTTGATGATCATCACCGGTATCTTCAACCTGTTTTTGACACAGGGGGAAGTGCTCGTACAGTTCTGGATCTTTAAGATCACTTATGAGGGAATCAAAAACGCGGTACTCATGGTAGTCCGCCTGATCTATCTGATCATCGGCACTTCGGTCATGACGCTGACCACTACGCCGAACCAGCTGACCGACGGTCTTGAGAAGGCACTGATGCCGCTTCAGAAGATCAAGCTTCCGGTGCATGAGATCGCGATGATGATGTCGATCGCGCTGCGTTTTATCCCGATCCTCGTAGAGGAGACGGACAAGATCATGAAAGCACAGATGGCAAGAGGCGCTGATTTCGAGAGTGGAAACATCGTAAAAAAGGCGAAGGCGATGATCCCGCTTCTGGTTCCGCTTTTTGTATCCGCGTTCCGCCGCGCGAATGACCTCGCGATGGCGATGGAGGCGCGCTGTTACCGGGGCGGTGAGGGAAGGACCAAGATGAAACCGCTCATCTATGGCGCGGCAGACAAAAAAGCGTATGTGATCCTGATCGTGTACCTGGTATTTATGCTCGCATTGCGTTTTGTATGGGTGAAATTTGTAGTATGAAAAAACGTGTGAAACTGATCGTTGCCTACGACGGCACTGCGTACCACGGCTGGCAGGTACAGCCGAACGCGGTGACCGTGGAGGGCGTGTTAAATGAAAAACTGACCGGGCTGTTGGGAGAAGAGATCACAGTGACAGGAGCAAGCAGGACGGATGCCGGGGTGCATTCGCTTGGGAATGTCGCTGTTTTTGATACGGAGACAAGGATTCCGGCGGACAAGATCTCCTATGCGTTAAACCAGAGACTGCCGGAGGACATCGTGGTGCAGGATTCCGCCGAAGTGCCGGCAGATTTCCATCCACGGTTTACGGACAGCCGAAAGACCTATGAGTACCGGATCCTAAACCGCAGATTTCCGATTCCGACCCTGCGCCATGATACCTATTTTTATTACCGTCCGCTCGATGTGGAGGCAATGAAAGAGGCGGCGGGATATCTGGTCGGAGAACATGATTTTAAGAGCTTTTGTACGGTCGGAGCGCAGGTGGAGACCACGGTGCGCACGATCTATGACCTTACGGTCACAAAAGAGGAGGATGTGATAAAGATCCGCGTCACCGGAAACGGATTTTTGTATAATATGGTGCGCATCCTCGCGGGAACGCTGATCTCCGTCGGCATCCATGAGCAGGAGCCGGAGGATATGACGCGGGTGCTCGCGGCATGTGACCGGACCGCGGCGGGACCGACTGCCCCGGCATGTGGACTGACGATGGTGGGAATTTCCTATGAGACCAAAAAACAGTGAGAAATTCCGGGAAAAAATGTTGACACGCGGGGCATCGTGTACTATAATACATAAGTCTGACATAGTATAGGAATGTTTTGCCAAAGCCCCGGCAGACATTTGAACTATAGATACGAACCGCAGACGGGGAACTGTGCCGGTACATCACAGAACTTCGCAGGGCGTATGCTTACTGTGGTTTGCGACAATGGAAAAGCGTTGCATATTTGAAGGAGGAAAAACCATGAAAACATTTATGGCTAGTTCTGCTACAGTAGATAGAAAATGGTATGTAGTAGATGCTGAAGGAATGACATTAGGACGTTTAGCATCCGAAGTTGCTAAAGTATTAAGAGGAAAGAATAAACCGACTTTTACACCACATGTTGATACAGGTGATTATGTAATCGTTGTTAATGCAGAAAAAATTGCTGTAACCGGCAAGAAGATGGATCAGAAGATCTATTACAGCCACTCTGATTATGTTGGCGGTCTCAAATCTGCTACATTAAAAGAAATGCTGGCAAAACATCCGGAAAGAGTTATCGAACATGCAGTTAAAGGTATGCTTCCGAAGGGACCTCTTGGAAGACAGATGTATACAAAATTATTTGTATATGCAGGACCGGATCACAAGCATGCAGCTCAGAAACCAGAAGTTTTAACATTTTAATCGGAGATAAGGAGGCAGATTACATTGGCTAATACAACAAAGTATTACGGAACAGGAAGAAGAAAATCTTCTGTTGCAAGAGTATATTTAGTACCTGGAACAGGTAAAGTTACCATCAATAAAAGAGATATCGACGAATATTTCGGATTAGAGACTTTAAAAGTTATCGTTCGTCAGCCACTTACCCTGACTGAAACAGCAGACAAATTTGATGTTTTAGTAAACGTAAAGGGTGGCGGATATACAGGCCAGGCAGGAGCAATCCGTCATGGTGTTGCAAGAGCTTTATTAAACGTAGACGCAGACTTCAGACCGGCTTTAAAGAAAGCTGGATTCCTGACCAGAGACCCGCGTATGAAAGAAAGAAAGAAATACGGTCTCAAAGCAGCTCGTCGCGCACCGCAGTTCTCAAAGAGATAATAAAAATCAAATTAGCGAGAATAATAAGACCCTTGAAAATGTATATTTTCAAGGGTCTTTTGTAATAGAGGCGAAGAAAACAGGGGAAGTTTTTATGGCAGACAGATATTCCAAAGATAAGGACTATAAGGTGGTCACGGTCATTATTCTGACGGCGTACCGGGGAAAAGAAGACCGGCCGTATCAGCTTGAGGCAAGCATCGGTATCTATACCGACCGGATACAGAGCAATTCGCTGGACGTATTTATAAAAAAAAGCGGATGCGCTCATGTATCAGAACAAGTTACAGCATAAAAATTGTAGAAAAGATGAATAGGTTATTAAAGATTATGAAAAGTTTTGCAGGATTAAAACAGAAATATATCGGAGACCGTGCGTTTTACAAACGATATCTCCTTCTGGCAGTGCCGATGATCGTACAGAACGCGATCACGAATCTGGTCAGTTTCTTAGATAATATTATGGTCGGGCAGCTGGGGACGGAGCAGATGTCCGGTGTCGCGATCGTCAACCAGCTGATCTTTGTATACAATCTGGCGATCTTCGGCGCGGTGTCGGCGGCGAGTATCTTTGGCGCGCAGTATTTCGGAAAAGGAAATCACAAAGGACATATGTATTCCTTCCGTTTTAAACTGTACGCGACACTGCTTGTGACGGGGCTTACCGTATTTTTGTTTATCACAAAAGGGGAAGGTCTGATCTCACTGTACCTGACAGATACGGTGGGAAACGGAGCGACCGAGCTTGCGCTTCAATATGGAAAACGTTATCTTGTGATCATGATGGCAGGGCTCATTCCGTTTGCGGTCAATCAGGCATACGCGACAAACATCAAGGAGACCGGGCAGACCTTCGTGCCGATGATCGCAAGCTTTGCGGCAGTCGGAGCAAACGCCGTGCTGGATTATCTGTTGATCTTCGGCATCGGCCCATTCCCGGAACTTGGTGTGGAGGGAGCGGCGCTCGCGACTGTGTTTTCCCGTTACCTGGAAGCGCTTATCGTGATCTTCTGGGCGCATATGCACAGACAGAAGAACCGTTATCTGGAAGGAGCTTACGCGGGTTTTGGAATCCCGGTCGGGGAGTTAAAGGCGATTCTTATCAAAGGTTCGCCGTTAATGTTAAACGAGGTGCTCTGGGCTGCCGGAATGACGACCGTCACCCAATGTTATTCGGTTCGCGGACTGGATGTCGTGGCAGGTCTGAATATCGCGACCACGATCACGAACCTGTTTAATATCGTATATCTCCAGCTCGGTGCCTGTATCAGCATTGTGGTGGGACAGTATCTGGGCGCAGGGGAGTTAGAGGAGGCAAAGGACGCGGACAACAAGATGATCGTATTCAGCGTATTCTGCTGTGTGATCATGGCATCGATCATGTTTGCGGCAGGGCGGTTTTTCCCACAGATCTACAATACCTCCCCGGAGATCAAAAAACTGGCGGCAAATTTTATCGCGGTTTCGGCGATCATCATGCCATTTTGTTCGTTCAGCCACGCATCTTACTTCACGCTCCGTTCCGGTGGAAAAACACTGGTAACGTTCCTGTTTGACTCCGTGTTTACCTGGGTCGTGGTCGTGCCGGCGGCATATCTGTTGGCGCACTTCACCGGACTTGGCATCGTAAGCATTTATTTCTTTGTGCAGGCAACTGAGCTTATCAAGGTGGTCATCGGGTACTGCATGGTGCGCAGCAACGTGTGGGTAGTACAGATGGTATAAAATGGTTGAAATCGCAGGTGAAAGACCGGAGAACAAAAAGTCCCATGGATCTGACACCATACAGGGAGACAAAAGGTTTTTATTGTAGTAGTATAGAATCAGAGCGATAAAAAGGAGACGTTATGGGAAAGATAAATCTGGGAAAAAAACTGACTGTCATACTCTGTGTGGTGTTGTGCTGTGTACAGACGACCGGCTGCGATAAAAAGGCGGTAAAGGAGCAGGCGGCGCAGATCGCGCAGGGAGCAAAGGACGCGGCGGCGGAAAAAGTGGACGCGTATCTGGAAAGCTGCACGGAGAGTGACAGTGAGCGCGAAGCTGACAAGCCGAGCATGAAGGATGAGCCGGAAATCTATGAACGGGCGGTGGATGATTTCTTTGCGGCAGTAGATGCCGGAGATAAGGAAAAGATCCTTGCGCAGTTTGCGCCGAATGTGAGAAAAAATGACAAAGATCTGGAAGAAAAATTAGACGAGCTGCTCGCGTTTTATCCGGGGCCAACGGATCGGTGCGAGCGGAACGGAAACGCGTTAGAGGGAGAATATGCTCATGAGTACGGGGATGAGCGCTATAGTGCAAAGGACTGGTTTGCGGTGGTGTCCGGCGGGACTACTTATTACTGTAAGTTTTCCTACGTTTACCGGGACGATGCCGAGCCGGATAATGTCGGGATCGAATTTGTGGATATGGTATCGGAAAAGGTGTTATGCTCGGAGGAATTTGCTAAGTGGCCGGAGGAGCCGGGGATCTTTGTGAAGGAGGATGCGCCGGGGGATTATGAGACGACGCGGGTCGGCGGCTATCCGTTCATTTATGTGCCGGTTGAGCGGAAACAGACACTGACAAAGGAAGATGTGGAAGCGTTTTTAAAGACCGGCGGAAATTTCACGGATTTTAAAAAGCAGTTCGGAGAACCCAATGTAGAGGAGGTAAAATACTCTTCCTATGCGTATGAACTGCCGGAGGAAGATGGCGAAAAACACTATGTGAGTTTTCTTGTCGATCATAAAAAAGACTGGGAGATCCTAAGGGTGACGATAGAAAATGACATAAATTTTGTATCCCTGGAGACACTCTACCGGTCACCGGAATTGGATTGACAGAAGCAGAAGATTCGTTTATACTTCACATAGCAGTAAAAATAAGCACAAAGAATGAAATGAGGTGACAAGCATGGACAGTTGCGGTGATGCGTATCGAAGTTGGAGTGACGGAAAAATATGGAAATATTTGAAATGCCAGTTCGCGGATCCTACGGATACTGCGGCTGGTCTGTTCTTGTTGTTTTAAATATTTCTGAAAAATTCTGATCGCTCTTTGCAAAAGGGCGGTCTTTTTTTGTCCTGTTTCCGGTACAAAGAAAGACGCCTCAAACTAAGAAAGCGAGGGCAGAAAGATGAATTTAAATTATGTAAAAGAGATCGCAAAGTGGATGCAGAGCGACAGACCGGTTGCTGAGGTCAGAGAGGAACTTCTGAATTACCATGACAGGGATATTGCGTTCGCGATCGAATCTTTGGATGGCGCGGCACGGAAAAAGGCATTTCAGATCCTGGATGAGGAACGGCTTGCGGATGTATTCTCTTATTTTAAAGATCCGCTGGAATATATGGATGAGATCGGCATGGAGCGGTTTGCGGCGATCGTCAGTGACATGGATTCGGATGACGCGGTCGATGTGTTGGAAGAACTGGACGATGCGACCAGAAAGCGTCTCGCGCCTCTGTTACAGGCGGATGCGAGGAAGGCGATCCGGCTGATCCGCTCCTATGACGAGGATGAGATCGGAAGCCAGATGACAACGAACTTTGTCCGGATCAGTCAGGGGATTTCCGTAAAACAGGCGACCAGAAGCCTGATCCTGCAGGCGGATAAAAACGATAATATCAATACGATCTATGTCTCGGACGGCGAGCGCCATTATGTCGGGGCGATCGATTTGAAAGACCTGATCACAGCGCGCGAATATGATGATCTCGAAGACATCATCGTGTCCTCCTATCCGTATGTTTTTGCTGAAGAAAAGATCGATGCGTGTGTGGATAAGATCAAGGAATACGCGGAGGATTCTATTCCTGTGCTGGATGAGGAACGAAGGATCGTCGGAGTTATCACGGCAACGGATATCACAGAACTCGTAGATGAGGAGATGGGAGAGGATTATGCCATGCTTGCAGGTATGACGGAGGCTTCGGATCTGGACGAGACAACGTTCCAGAGCATGAAAAAACGTCTGCCGTGGCTGATCTTACTGCTGTTTCTCGGAATGGGCGTCTCCTCCGTGGTCGGTCTGTTCGAGCAGGTCGTAGCCCAGGTGGCGCTGATCGTCTGCTTTCAGTCGCTGATCCTTGACATGGCGGGAAATGTCGGAACACAGTCGCTTGCGGTAACGATCCGCATCCTGATGGATGAGAACCTGTCATTCGGCGAAAAATGGAAATTTATCGGAAAAGAACTGCGGGTTGGAACCTACAACGGACTTTTGCTCGGCGGAATGGCGTTTTTGTTTATCGGGATCTATGTCACGGCAGCGAAGGGAAAAACGCTCGCGTACGCGTTTACAGTATCGGGCTGCGTTGGCATCTCGCTTCTTGTCGCTATGATGATATCGAGTCTGGTCGGAGTGCTGACACCGATGTTTTTCCACAAGATCAAGGTCGATCCGGCGGTTGCCTCCGGCCCGCTCATCACGACGATCAACGATCTGGTCGCGGTTGTGACCTATTACGGACTTTCCTGGCTGCTTCTCATCCGTATGTGCGGAATCCACGGCTAAAATAAAGATGGCGGTTGTGCCGGAAAATGAAAACGATTATAATAAAAGCAGGGATACAAACGATAGCGTAAGGAGCAGTTACCTATGGATGAAAATGAACAGAAGGAAACGATGACAGAGCCTGCGGAAGCGGCAGAACAGATGCAGGAAGAAACAAAACAGGAAGACGAAAAAAAACTCACAGAGAGCCTCAGGGTGCGGAAAATCGGCTATATGAAACAGCAGGTCGAAAGACAGCGCGCGGCAGAGGATCTTTTGACCGAGCAGATCATGGAAGAACAGAGGATCCTGGATGAAACGCTCGGAGAGATCGACGACCAGATCGCATGTACGGAAAAGAGCAGAAAATACAACCGGGAAATGCAGGAAGAACTGAATGCCCGCGTGTACGGGATGCATGGGATCAGCGGCGACAAGATCCAGGGAATGCAGGAGAGCAAAAGCGCCTATTACCGCGGCTGCGCGTTTTCACTGTTTTTCCTCTCTGTGATACTTACGCTGCTCTGCGGATTTCTGCATGGATTTTCAGCGGATGTCACATTGTTTATGCTTTGCTATACCGCGATCGAGGGAGCATTGCTTGCAAAGGATGAAAAGAGGAGCCGGTGGCTCGCGTTCCTTTGCAGAGTGCTTTATCTTTTGATGTTCCCGGCGATGATGGTGCTGTTTGTGTGCTATGAGCTGGGATATCCGGAGTATGGACAGCTTCTGCCGTTTATGACAGCAGGCGGTATCGTGATCGTGATCCTTGCGGTGGCATCCGTGTTTTTATACGATCCGTACCGGAAAGACAAGAAACGTCTGCGGACCGCCAGAAACTATATGAGCGATATCGAGAAGCTTGCAAGAAAAGAGATCAACAAAAACAGAAAGATCCGCGACCGGGAAGAGAAAAAAGAGCAGAAGGCTGCGGAAAAAAGAGAACAGAAAGAGCAGAAAAAAAAGCTGCGTGAAAAGCGAAGAGAAGAAAGAAAACAGAAGCGGGAAGAACGAAAGAACAGGAAACAGGAACCGTAAGAAAAGGGACTGTCGCATGAAGTGATTCGTGCGTCAGCCCCTTTTTTGCATTTCACATGTCAAAATGCACCACTTACTTCATTTTTCCACCACAGAAAAAAGAGTGTGCTAAGATAATGACATCATCGATGATACAAAAAAGGAGGGATCTTGTGAACGTACAGATAAGGGTAGACGAGACAATAACAGAACCATACGCGGTTTTGTATACGCCGGAACTGAATGAGCAGATAAATGAAATGGAAAAACTGATCCGAGGACACGGGAAGGAGGAATTTTTACTGCTCGAACAGGAGGAGAGATACCATATCGTAAAGCCGCAGGATATCTATATGGCACGTTTTGAAGAACAGCAGGTTACACTTTATGGAGAAAAAGAAAAATACCGCTCCAGACAGAGGCTGTATGAAGTAGAAGAAGGACTTGGAAGCGGCTTCATGCGGATATCAAAGACAACGATCATCAACTTAAAACAGATTGACAGCGTGGAACCGTCATTCCGCGGCACGATGATACTGAAATTGAAAAACGGACAAAAAGATTATATTTCAAGAAAGTATCTGCCGGAATTTAAACGTTATATTGGATTGTAGGAGGAAAAAAGATATGTTAGGAAAAGTAATGAAATATTTATTTGGTGGAATTTCATGGGGATGCGTGGTCTCCTGTATCGTCAATGTGATCGGAACTATGGTAAAGGGAAACGCCTGGTTTACCGAGGCGGGACACAGCTATGCGGCACAGGTCGCTGCTGCGGTGCTTGTCGGTGTTGCCTGGGTGCTGCCGTCAGTGATCTATCAAAGTGACCGGATGCCGCGCGTGATGCAGGCACTCATCCACTTTGTGATCGGATTCGGAGTATATTTCCCGACCGCATTTGTGATGGGCTGGATCCCCGGAGATATTTCAACTGGCGCGATCTTTTTGGAAATGCTTCTGATGGCAGCGATGTCATTTGTGATCTGGATCTGTTTCTGCGTTCATTATCGCAGAGAGGCAAAGCAGATCAATGAACAGTTAAAGCAGAAAAAAAATCGTGGAGAACTTTAAGGTAGTGCCAAAGCGTCCCGGATATGTTATGATAACATCAGTCAGAAACAGGAAGGAATGTTTGGATGGAATATGCATTGATCACGGGGGCGACCAGTGGGATCGGTTACGCGCTTGCGGAGTGTTTCGCAAAGGATGGCGTCGGGCTGGTTTTGGTGTCTTCAAGCCTCGAACATTTAAGACAGACAAAAGAGAAAATGGAACAAAAATACGATACGCTGATCGAACTGTATGAGAAAGATCTTTCGCTGCCCCAGGCGGCGGAGGAGCTGTATCAGGAGATTAAGGAAAGACAGACGCCGGTCACGTTTTTAGTAAACAATGCGGGTTTCGGCCTGCTCGGAGCGACCGATGAGATCGATATGGCACAGGAAGAACGGATGCTTCAGCTCAATATGCTGACACCGGTGAAACTGACCAAACTGTTTTTACCGGATATGGAGCGGCGCCAGAGAGGCTATATTTTAAATGTAGCCTCAACCGGCGCGTTCCAGCCGGGGCCGTATAACAGCACTTACTATGCGAGCAAGGCTTTTTTATACAGCTACAGCCGCGCGATATGCAAAGAATTAAAAGAAAAGGGGATCGTGGTGAGCACACTCTGTCCGGGGACGACCGGGACAGGTTTTTTTGTGCGTGCGGGGGTAAAAACGCCGTTTTTCGCAATGAAACCGGAGCGTGTGGCGGCGGCCGCCTATGCGGGACTGCGAAAAGAGCGGGACGTCATTGTACCGGGAGCGTTAAATCAGGTACTTCGGATCGTCCCTGCGGGTGTGAAGTTAAACGCGGTCGCGAAGATGAAAAAGAAGCAGGCAAAGAGCGCAGGGCAGAGAGGAATGTGAAATGGGAAAAAAGATACGGGTCACGGTTTATAACGAGTTCATACATGAACAGGAATATGAAAATATAAGAAAGGTCTATCCGGACGGCATTCATGGCTGCATTGCCGCATTTCTGGAAGAGGAAGCGGATATCACCGTGCGGACGGCGACATTTGAAATGCCGGAACACGGGCTTAGTGAGGAAGTTTTGGCAGACACGGATGTGCTGATCTTCTGGAGCCACGCAAGGCAGGATGAGTTTTCGGATGAAGTCGCGGAGCGTGTGCGGCAGCATGTGCTGATGGGAATGGGACTGCTCGCGCTGCACTCCGCGCATTTTTCCAAGGTATTAAAGAAACTGCTCGGGACCTCCATGACTTTAAAATGGAGACACGGGGACAGGGAGCGTCTGTGGTGTATCGATCCGACGCATCCGATCGCGGCGGGGATCCCGGAGCAGATCGAGATCGGGCAGGAAGAGATGTACGGCGAATATTTCGATATCCCGAAACCGGATGATGTCGTGTTTGCCGGATGGTTTTCGGGCGGAGAGGTATTCCGAAGCGGCTGTACGTTTACAAGAGGCTACGGAAAGATCTTCTATTTTCAGCCGGGACATGAGGAGTATCCGGTTTACTATATGCCGCAGATACAAAAGATCATAAAAAATGCGGTGCGCTATCTGGCACCGGTTCGGCGGGAGAAAAAGCCGGCGGACTGCATCCACGCAGAACAGCCATACGAGAATGGAGAAAAATAAATATGAAATTATCGGTTTTTTATGACCATATCACAGAGGCATGCACGCAGCGGAAACTTCCGGTGCAGGAGGTGCTAAAGCAGGTGCGGGACGCAGGGATCACCGGCATCGAGATCAACCTCTCACAGCTGCTCGATAAAAAAGAAGAGATCTTAGAGAACTTTCGGGACGCGGATCTTTGTATCAGCAGTATCTATGAATTTTATGACTGGGGAAACCAGGAGGATCTAAGCCACGGCAGAAAACAGGTGGAGACCGCGTATGAGGTCGGAGCGGGAAAGATCCTTGTTGTGCCGGGCTTTGTCTCGGCGAAGGAAGCGGCGCAGTTTCGCCGGAAGAACCATTCTTACAAAGAACTTGCCGCATGCATGGCACAGAATGAAAAGATACGGAAAATGGAGAAGAATTTGTCCGAGCTTGTCTTTTATTCGATGGAACTTGCGGAGGACGAAAAGGCAGTCGCGGTGACGCTTGAGGATTTTGACGGGAAACTTGCGCCTTACGCAACCGCAAACGGACTGTTATATTTTATGGAGCATGTGCCGGATCTCAAATATACCGTGGATACCGGAAATTTCGCGTTCAGTGATGAGGACGCCTGGGAAGGATACGAGCAGTTAAAGTCCTATGTCGTGCATGCGCACTGCAAGGACCGTGGCGAGGAAAAAAAGCTGCGCTACTGGAACTGCAGGGTGAACCGGGGGCTTGCCACTGTACCGGTCGGAAGCGGCTATATGCCGGTCGCACGGATCGTGGAAGATCTGCTTGACCGGGGATATGACGGCTATTTCGCGATCGAGCATTTCGGCGCGAAGGATCAGCTCTCCTGCATCAGAGAGTCCGCGAAGTATCTAAAGAATGAGATCAGATGGCGATAAAAAGCAAAGAAACTGAGAGAGAACTATGAAATTTTATTTGGCTCCCTTAGAGGGAATTACCGGTTACATTTATCGAAACGCGCAGCATGATTTTTTTGGCGCAGGGATTGACAAATACTTTATGCCGTTTCTGGCGCCGCATACGAAGCGCAGTTTCAACGCGAAGGAAAAAAATGACATTCTGCCGGAGCACAATGCGGGGATGTACGCCGTTCCGCAGATCCTTACAAACAGTGCCGCGGATTTCCTTCGGATTGAAAAAGATCTTGGCGCGTTCGGCTACCGGGAATTAAATATCAATCTCGGCTGTCCGTCCGGGACGGTGGTGTCCAAAGGGCGTGGCGCGGGTTTCCTGGCTTCGCCGGAAAAACTCGATCAGTTTTTGGAAGAGATCTTTTCAAAGACAGAGGCGAAGATTTCCTTAAAGACCAGGATCGGGATGGAGGAACCGGAGGAATTTTTCCGGCTGCTTGAGATCTATAACAAATATCCGCTGGAAGAGCTGATCGTTCATCCGAGGGTGCAAAAAGAACTGTACCGCGGGACACCGCACTATGAAACCTTCCGTTACGCGATGGAGCACAGCAAAAATCCGCTCTGCTATAACGGAGATCTTGTGTCAGTGGATAGTTATGTAAACCTGCTTGCCGACTGGGAGAAGGAGCAGGCGTGTGACCAGGCAAAGGTTACGTCGGTCATGGTCGGACGCGGAGTGTTAAAAGATCCGGCGCTGATCGAAAAACTGGCGGCATATGCATCCGAGGAAGCATACGAAGCAGACGAAGAAAAGAAGCTGCCCGCGTTCCATGACAGACTGGTTGCAGATTATGGGAAAGAATTTTCCGGGGATCAGAATGTGCTCTTTAAGATGAAAGAACTCTGGTCTTACCTGATCGTCCGGTTTCCGGGAAAAGAAAAAGAGGCGAAGGCGATACGGAAAGCAAAACGGCTGGAAGAATACCAGGCGGCGGTGCGGCGGGTATTTTCGGAGTAGCAGATGTTCATTTGACTTTTTTCGGAAGAAAAAAGCGGAGTATGAAGCCGGAGTGCAGGAAGGCATTCAAAAAGGGCGTGCATCTGGCTTGGCATGGGAAAAGACGACGAACAGGATGAGATCTTTAAAAATCAGGTCAGTATCATAAGGCAGCTGGCGGATAAACAGTCCTGCATTGTGGTAGGGCGCTGCTCCGACTACATTTTGCGGGAGCGTGAGGACTGCATGCATGTATTCATCTATGCATCGTATGAGCACCGGATGAAAAACTGCGTGGAAAGTCTCGGCATGACAGAGGCTGAGGCGATAGCAGTGAGCATCTTCGAATATGACGAGGAAAGAGAAAAAGAAAAACTGCGGAAAGCAGAGTATGAGGCAGGTCAGAAGAATGGAATAAAAGCGGAGCAGGAACGTTTTAAGTGTTTGTCGGAAAAAATGCAGGCGGATCAGCGGATCGAGGAACTCCTGCGGGCAACGACAGATCTGGAATACCGGGATAAACTGTATCTGGAATATGATATACCGGAAGAAAAGTATGCATTAAAATAGGAAGACGGCAGGAGTGTGTCAGATAAAAACGCAGCGAAATGGCAAGTCACATGCTTTTTCACTGCGTTTTTACATCCCTAAAGCGTATACTGCTTTACCTTAAAATGCCCATGATCGGTGTCTAAGATCACAAAAGAATTTGGCTCACCTCTGCCTTCACTGACGCTGCCCGGATTTAAATAAGTCACACCCTGACGTTCAAAAAGTGTATAATGATGTGTGTGACCGAAGATGACAAGATCCGTGTCATCGGCAAGCCGTGACAGGCGGTTTAAATCATGGATCAGGGAAATGGAGATCCCGTCGATGTGGAAAGAGAGAACTTCCTGCATATCGGCGGCATAGCTGCTCCAGTCACAGTTGCCCCTTACCAGGTAGGAAGGGAGATTCAACTGGAAAATGGCGCGGTAACAGGCTTCGCTTCCGATATCCCCGGCGTGGATCAAATAGTCACATTTTTTTAACGCATCCCCTGCGGCATCCGGAAGGGAGCCGTGCGTATCAGATATAACCCCAATTTTCATAAAGAGACCTCCGTAACAAATAGTCTGACATACTTTTTATTGTAGAGGTTTTTGTGGAAAAAATCAATCATGTTTTGGAGGAAACAGACAATGGAGACGCAAAGACTTTAAAAGCATTTATTGAAGGTTTGGAAAAAAAGGAATATAATATGGAAGATATTGAACTGATTTTCCGGAAACTCAGTGAATACCGGAGCGCAATGCGCAGGGCGCGTGACGCGCGGAGGGTGTACACAGAGGCGAATATTCTGGAAGAACTGGATTCTTAGGATAAAAAGTAAGGAAGATAATTTGTATGAGTGAGACAACAAAAAATAATCCGCTTGGAACCGAGCGGGTCGGAAGCTTAATGGTGAAATTTGCGGTGCCGAGCATTATCGCGATGCTTGTCGGCGCACTTTATAACATTGTGGATCAGCTGTTTATCGGACAGGCCGTCGGAACGCTTGGAAACGCGGCGACCAATATCGCGTTTCCGCTTTCCACATCCTGTATCGCGTTAGCGCTGTTATTCGGGATCGGTGGTGCGTCCAATTTTAACCTCGCCATGGGAGAGGGAAGAAAAGAAGAAGCGGCGTCCTATGCAGGAAATGCGGCGGTACTTCTGATCGGAAGCGGGCTTGTACTTTTTCTTGTGACACAGCTTTTTTTGACACCGTTACTCGCCTTTTTCGGAGCGCCGGCGGATGTTATGCCCTATGCGAAAGTTTATGTGCGCATCACATCGATCGGTTTTCCGTGCCTGATTCTGACAGCGGGAGGCTGTCATCTGATCCGTGCGGACGGCAGTCCGAAGATGTCCATGATCTGCAATCTGATCGGGGCAGGGATCAACACTGTGCTGGATGCGATCTTCGTACTCGGATTCCGCTGGGGAATGGCAGGAGCAGCGCTCGCGACGATCATCGGGCAGATCGTATCCGCAGCAGTCGTCATTTATTATCTGGCGCACTATAAGACCGTACATCTCGGGAAAAAACAGCTGAGTGTAGAGAGCAGATGTGCAGTGAATATCATGGCGCTTGGCACGGCGTCCTTCTTTAATCAGGTCGCGATGATGATCGTGCAGATCGTTTTAAACAAATCTCTGACCCATTACGGGGAACTCTCAGAATATGGCGCGGCGATCCCGCTTGCCTGCGCGGGCATCGTCACAAAAGTCGGACAGCTGTTCTTCTCGGTGATCATCGGAATTTCCCAGGGAACACAGCCGATCGAGAGTTTCAATTACGGCGCGAAGCAATTTGGAAGAGTGCGGGAGGCGTACAATCTCGCAGTCCGCGCGGGCGCGATCATTTCCGTGGTATCCTTTTTGATCTTCCAGGTATTTCCGGGTGAAATCCTTGCGCTGTTTGGAACCGGAAGTGACGCGTATTTCAAATTCGGGATCAAATTTTTAAGAGTATATCTGTTTTTTACCTTTGTGAACTTTTTACAGCCGATCACATCGACATTTTTTACTTCGATTGGAAAACCGCAGAAAGGAACCTTTCTGTCACTGACGAGGCAGATCGTATTTTTGCTGCCTCTTACACTGATATTGCCGCTTTTTGTCGGCATAGACGGGATCATGTATGCTGCACCGGTCGCAGACTGCCTTGCAGCAGTCATAGCGATCACGATGGCAGTAAAAGAATTTCGTGAAATGAAAAAGCTGGAAGCTTAATCCTTTAAAGGATTGCCCTGACCGTCCACTTTGATGGAGCCGCAGAGGATCATGATTCCTTCCACGAGTCCCCAGATACTGATACCGAATACGATCAGTGCGCCGATACCGAAACAGGAAAGAAGGATGCCGACAATCGTGCATACCAGCTGGATCACAGCTTTTGTTGTATAGCCGAGATAGAAGTTATGTACACCGAAAGAACCGAGAAAAATGCCAAGCAGTCCGGCTGCCATTTTGGATTTCGCGTTCGGGTTGGTGTTAGCATCCGGCATAAGGGAAACACCACAATTTAAACATACGGTACTGGTCTGTGGAACCGGTTTGCCGCAGTTCGGACAAAAATTATTGCCCTGTCCCTTCGGGCAGCCACATTTTACACAGATGACAGCATCGTCTGTCTGATAAGATGATCCGCAGTTTCTGCAAAAATACATATAAAATCCTCCTTGAATGTAAAAAAATTTCATAACTGTAGTTGTAATCATATCATTTTTGGAGAGGACTGTAAACAAGTGCGGTGCGAAAGTAAAAAATATTTAAGAATTGGTCGAAAAAACAAAAACGGAAAGAGGAAAATTATGACAGGTCAGATCAAAGATCAGATACGATATGAAGATGACGCGGTGCTTGTGTGCAGAAAACCGGCAGGCATTCCGGTGCAGACCGCGAGAGCGGGACAGCAGGATATGGTAAGCCTGCTAAAAAATTACCGGGCGGCAAAAAAAGAGGAGCCGTATATCGGTCTGGTGCACCGGCTTGACCAGCCCGTGGAGGGGATCATGGTATTCGCGAAAACCAAACAGGCGGCGGCAGCGCTTGGCGCACAGGTTGGCGCACGCAGTGTGGATAAGAATTATTATGCGGTCATATGGGGAAAAATGAAGGAAAAAGACGGAGAACTCTGCGATCATCTGTCAAAGGACGGGCGGACGAACTGTTCCCGTGCGGTAAGCGAAAATACACCGGGCGCGAAGCGGGCGGAACTTTCCTATCATACGGTGGCGGAAACGGAAGAAAAGAGCCTGCTTTTTATCACATTAAAGACCGGGCGGCATCATCAGATCCGTGTGCAGCTGTCACATGCCGGTCATCCGATCTACGGGGACGGCAAATACGGAGCCAGAAAAGAGAGCGGGTATCTGCCGCTTGCGCTCTGCTCCTGCAGGCTTGGGTTTGTGCATCCGGTGACAAAGAAAAAGATGGAGTTTGAGATCCGCCCGGAGGGAAAGGCGTTTTTTGAATTTTTCCCGCCGGAAGAAAAATGACAGGATAGAGCATGGAAAATGCGGGCATACTGAAGGTATGAAAACGTATGAATCAAAGTTGCTCTGGAAAAAAATATTAAAACTTGCTGGAATCACGACAGGGGTATATGTTGGCGTACGCTTCTTTTTACCTCTCGTGATTCCTTTTTTTGTGGCATTCGCACTGGCGGCGCTTTTACATGGCGCAGCCGCAAAGATTGAAAAGAAAGCGGGAAAGGGAAAACGCGCGCTCCGTCTTTTTTTGTTCTTTTTCTGTTTCCTGCTCACAGTCTTTGGCGGCCTGCTTCTAATCTACGGGCTGGCGGTGCAGGTAAAGCGCCTGTGCCTTAATTACGGAAATCTGTGTGCGGTGGGAAGAGACTGCTGGCGGGACTGCTGCGCGCGGCTTGAAGTGTTGAGCGGAATTGAGGCGGAACAGATCAATGCGGTCATCTGTGAGAAGGCGGTCACGTTTTGGAAGAAGGGACAGGATCAGGTGATGGCGTGTATGTTTGAGCGGTCGGTCAGCAGTATCCGGTGGATGCTGCATGCGGGCTGGATCATGCTCGTGATCTCCGTGGCAACACTTTTAATCTTCCTTGATTATGACGGGCTTGTGCGGCGGTTTCAAAATTCCGGGATCGGAAATGTGGCAGGGCACATCGCGGGCAGACTGAAAACCGCAGGAGGCTCCTATCTGAAAGCGCAGCTCATCATCTGGCTGTGTGTCAGCGCGATCTGCGTAACCGGGCTGTTTCTCACCGGAAATTCCTATGCGCTCTTAGCCGGGATCGCGATCGGAGTTTGTGACGCGCTGCCGTTTCTTGGAACAGGAACGGTATTTATCCCCTGGATGATCTTAGAAGTGCTTCAGGGAAAATACGGACTTGCCCTATGGTATCTCGGCATCTATCTCGCCTGTTCCATTACGCGGGAAATGTTAGAGCCAAAGCTCGTGGGCGGCGGGATCGGGGTGCATCCGGTCTGCGTGCTGATGAGCATCTATATCGGGATCAAAGTGTATGGGGGAGTCGGTGTGATCTTCGGGCCGCTCTCGGCGTTCCTGATCTGGGAGATCTATAAGATGACGACGGAGGAAGCGGATGCATCCGCATGACCATCATTTTCCTCGTCGCCGTTACAAAAAAAATCCCCGGTCACGAAATCGGCTCGTGACCGGGGAATCAGTCTGGACGGATGGTTATTTGTTGCTTCTTCTCCAGATATGCATTTTTTCAGCTTCTTTGATCAGTTCATCACGGAACTGCGGATGCGCGATGGAGATCAGCGCTTCCGTACGCTGCCATGCAGAGAGACCCTTTAAGTTTACTTTACCGTATTCGGTAACTACATAATGGGTGTTTGCACGGGTATCGGTAACGATAGAACCGTTGTCTAAGGTCGGCAGGATTCTGGATTTTAACTGTCCGTCCTTGGTTGTAAAGGTGGAGGAGCAGCAGATGAAGCTCTTTCCGCCCTTGGACAGGTAAGCGCCGAGTACGAAGTCAAGCTGTCCGCCGGCTCCGCTGATCTGCTTGATTCCTGCGGATTCCGCATTGACCTGACCGAACAGATCGATATTTACCGCGTTGTTGATGGAGATAAAGTTATCCAGCGCGGAAATAGAGCGGATATCGTTTGTATAGCTTACTGGAGCACTCATCATTTCAGGGTTGTCATCCAAGTAGTCGTACATCTTCTTGGTACCGCAGCCAAAACCGAAGGTCTGGCGGAAACGGTCGATGTTCTTCTTAGAACCGTTGATCTTTCCGGCTTTTGCGATATCAACGAAAGCGTCAACGTACATCTCAGTATGTACACCGAGGTCTTTTAAGTCGGATTCCGCGATCAGGGAACCAACCGCATTTGGCATACCACCAATACCGAGCTGTAAGCAGGCACCGTTTGGAATCTCTTCTACGATCAGTTTCGCAACAGCCTTATCGACATCAGTTGCAGGACCGCCTGCACCCATCTCAGCGATCGGGTCATTCGGGCCTTCTACGATCATATCAACCTTGGAAATATGGATGCTGTTCTCGAAACCACCGAGACAGCGCGGCATATTTTCATTTACTTCAACGATGATCTTCTTAGAATTTTCACAGACAGCCATCATATGGGAAGCGTTCGGTCCGAAATTGAAATAGCCGTGCTTATCCATCGGAGCTACCTGAAACATTGCAACATCGTTTTTGCAGTCCAGATCGTAGTAGTAACGTGGAAGCTCGGAATAACGGATCGGAGCATAGTAAGCGAATCCTCTGCTGATGTATTTACGTTCAATACCGGACATATGCCAGGAGTTCCAGGTGAAGTGCTCACCGGCATCTTCACGCTCAAATACAGCGAGCGGTTTTAAAAGGATACCGCCGCGAAGCTTTACATCCTTTAACTCATCCGTACGTTTTGCAAGGGCCTTATCCAGCGCATTTGCAGTGGCATTACACCATCCGTAGTCCACCCAGTCGCCGGACTGAACGACTTTTACGGCTTCATCCGCTGAAACCAGTTTCTGTTTGTATTCCTGTGAATAATCCATGAAAAACCTCCTTAAATTTCAACTCATAGTCTGAAAAAGTCAGATTGTTAAATTTTTACCATACTCGTATAGTATCACTTTATGGCGAAATTTACAAGCGTACGGTCGGGGAAATTTCTGGAAACAGATGGCTGTTCCTATAGAAAAACATAAAAATATCCCCCCCGGTGGCTTGTGGCAGAAAAAAAAGCGTTTTATACTTTTTGAAAGAAGTAATTGAGAAATTGTTTCACAAAGAAAAGAATCAGGAGAACATTTATGCATATTCCGGACAATTATCTAAGCCCATCCACCTGCGCGGTCCTAGGGACGGCAATGGTTCCGGTGTGGGCGGTTTCTGTAAAAAAAGTAAAAGCGGAGATCCCAAAGGAGAAGATCCCGCTCCTCGGTATCGGGGCGGCGTTTTCATTTCTTGGGATGATGTTCAATATCCCGCTTCCCGGCGGTACGACCGGCCATGCGGTGGGAGGAACGCTTATCGCTGCGCTCTGCGGCCCGTACGCGGCATGTATTTCCGTGACGATCGCGCTGCTCGTACAGGCGCTGTTGTTTGGGGACGGCGGGATTCTCGCGTTTGGCGCGAACTGCTTTAACATGGCATTTGTCCTGCCGTTTGTAGGCTATATGGTTGCCCAGGTGCTGAAACATTACCTGAAGGGAAAACATGCGGATTCCATCGCTTACGGGATCGGCGCGTATTTCGGGATCAACGCGGCGGCACTTTGCGCGGCAATCGAGTTTGGCGTTCAGCCGCTCTTATTTACGGATGCGGCAGGAAAAGCGCTGTACTGTCCATATCCGCTCGGCGTGGCAGTCCCGGCGATGATGATCGGGCATCTGACCGTTTTTGGCGCGGCGGAGGTGATCTTTACGGTTGCCGTGCTCGTGTTCATGAAAAAGGCGGCACCGGACACCCCCTATGTGAAAAAGAGCCATGCGGTACGCCCGGTGTATCTGCTCCTTACGGCGCTCATCGTGCTTACGCCGCTCGGTCTGCTTGCGACCGGTACCGCCTGGGGCGAATGGGGAATGGATGAGATCGCGGAAGTGGTATCCGGTGGAAAAGCGCTCGGCTACACGCCTGCGGGCATGGCGGACGGAATGGATTTTTCGGCGCTGTTTCCGGATTATACAGTCGCGGGAATGCCGGAGTGGCTTGGCTATATCCTGTCGGCAGTGATTGGCGCGGCACTCGTGATCATTATTTTTAAACTGATCGGAAGTTTTAAGAAAAGTAAGGTCGATTTTGATTGAAAAAACAGACAGAACTCCCGGAATGGATGACACAGACAGAAGATTATGTGCCATCGCGGGATAAGGACAGCTTTCAGAAGAAAACATCAGGGCAGCTTTTAAAGCTGCTTGCAAGAATAAGGATGCAGACGGTCCGGCGGAAAGAAAAAGAAATTTCCGCCGGGATCAGTCTGCTTTTGCTGTTTGTGACGGTGTTACTCACCGTATGCGCGCACGGCTTACGTTTCCCGGTCACAGTCCTTGGGCTCATGATCGTACTGCTCGCGGCATTTTCCGGCAAAGATATCCGGCAGATCCTTGTGGAAACGCTGACCGGAGTGGGATTTTCCCTGGTATTTACACTTCCGGCGGCGTTACTTGGAAATGTGTATTCCATGCAGGTGATCGCCACAAAGACCGCGGTCACGGTAATGGCAGTCGCCATGTTAAACCATGCGGTGCGCTGGAATAAGATCTGTGCTTCGTTGAGCCGGTGCCATCTGCCCGATACGTTTCTGTTTGTGTTTGATATGACCGTAAAGTATCTGGTCGTGCTCGGGCGCAGCTGTAAAGAACTTCTGGATGCGCTGACGCTCCGCTCGGTCGGGAAAAATCCGGATAAGAAGCGCACGGCAGGAGGGATCCTCGCAGTCACCTATCTGAGATCACAGCGGATGGCGGAGGAAACCTATCTTGCCATGCACTGCAGAGGGTATGACGGAACTTACCGTTATTATATGAAACATAAGAAAAACCGGTGGGATCTTCTGCCGGTTGGTCTGCTTGCCGCAGAGATCGTACTTTATATTATGGAAGGAGCGTATTTATGATCACCTTAAAAGATATCTGTTTTGCGTATGAAGACCGTCCGGTCTTAAAACATATCGACCTTCAGGTAGAAGCGGGAGAGACCGTGATGTTGGAAGGCCCGAACGGCTGTGGGAAATCAACGCTGATCCGTATCTTAAACGCGCTTGCGTTTGCGGATCTTGGAACCTATGAGTTTGACGGGGATATCATCGATGAAAAGAGCATGAAGAAAGAGAACTTTGCGAAAGCATTTCACCAGAAGATCGGTTATGTGTTTCAGAATCCCGAGGCACAGCTTTTCTGCGCAAGTGTAGAGGAAGAGATCGCGTTTGCCCCGATGCAGATGGGACTTCCGGAGGAGGAAGTAAAAAGACGGGTAGAAGACTGTATCGCGCTTTTAAACCTCGGATCCCTGCGGGACCGCGCGCCGTATTATCTCAGTACCGGAGAAAAAAAGAAAGTGGCGATCGCATCAATACTTTCCATGAACCCGAAAGTTCTTGTGCTGGATGAACCGTTAAGCGGGCTGGATACAGAGACCGAAGAATGGCTTACCGGTTTTTTGCTGCAGTTAAAAAAATCCGGCAAAACCATGATCATAGCAACGCATAATCATAAGTTTGCCGGGACGGTTGCGGACCGTATCGTTTTCATGGACCGGGATCATCACATCGATCACATCTGGAAACGGGACACAGACCTATAAAATAACCTTGCGCATGTAACGCTTGTGAAGGGTATCGATCATCTTTTCATCCGGTTCAAAAGAGATGATGTGGATCGTGTTGTTGTCACGGTATACGACATCATAGATCTTTGCGTCCGGTCTGCCGGATACGGCTTTTAATTTCTTTACATCGCTGTTTCCCCTGTACTGATTCAGCTCTCCGGAACCCTGCGGAGCGATCAGGATCAGCTCATCGAGGTCGATCTTTGCAACTTTCTTTCTCTTTCTTTTCGCCTTGATCTTGTCGATGTCGAGCTCACCCTCGATATAGGTATATTCATACTCCATATCGCAGGAACCGTGCATAAAGTAGGCAAAAACCGCAAACAGCACGGTCGGAACAAAGAGTCCGAGCGGAGAAAAGAGAATGGTTCCAAGTGCGCTCAATATGGTAAGCGCAATGAGCAGATACTGCGCGAACAGCTGTCCGTAGGACGGCCGTTTTTTGATCATAACGGTATTTTCAAAAATACTCATAAAAAAATCCTGTCCTTTCCTTCTGGTATAACTTACTGAGAGCATTATATACTTTTTTTGCGTTTTATTCCAGTAAAAAAAGTATAAACAAATGGGAAAGCTGGATTTTTTAGCTTATTTAGTATATATTAAGTAGTAGATTTACAGGCAGACGAAATGGAGGAGACTATGAAGCCATATCATGTTACAGGGGATGCTCTCTCGGTGTTTAAAGAGGGAATAAGCAGAGAATGGGTGATGACAAACGGGATCGGAGGCTATGCTGGCAGCTCCGTCATAGGGGCGCATACCAGAAAACATCACGGTTATCTGATCGCGAGTCTGCATCCGCCGGTGGAACGTTATGTGATCCTGTCGAAAGTTACGGAGCGCTTTACGAGCGGCGGAGCGGTTTTTGATTTTGAAACATCGCAGCGTGGAGAAAATTACAAAGAGGGCGGATTTCGGAGCGAATGTGTCGAGGGACAGAAATATCTGAAAGATTTTGCCTATGACGGACTGGTGCATTTTTCGTATCAGGCGGGAGACTGCAGCGTGGAGAAGACGCTGTGCTTTGAGCATGGGAAAAATACGATCGCGGTTTCCTACGAGATCACGAATAACGGAGCGGACGCGGTCTTTTATTTCACACCGCTTTTTAATTACCGCGCGCATCATGATGGCAGCAGTGTTTCGGATCTGAAATTCGAGACGCGTCATACCAGACATCATATGTACCTGACACCGGAAAAAAATAAAGAGATAAAAATCAGGCTGATCGCGACGGACGGAGAAGTGGTAGAGCGGGAACAGCGTTTTGACGAAAATATGCAGCTGCAGACGGAGATCAATGTGGAGGCAGACTGTATCGATAACAATTTTACGCCGTATGAAGTAAAGTATACGGTTCCGGCCGGAAAGAAAAGAAAGATCGCGCTCATTTGTACGATCGAGGCATCTTACAACCGCAATGTGGAGGAGACCATCGAAAATGAATACCGCCGTCTGAACGGGATCATAAAAACGGCAGGATACAGGGATCAGTTCGCGAATACGCTAGTGCTTGCGGCGGATCAGTTTTTAGCTTACCGCCAGTCCACCGGGCTTACCACCGTGCTTGCGGGTCTGCCGTGGTTTACGGACTGGGGCAGGGATACGATGATCGCCCTGACCGGACTTACGCTTGTAACAAAGCGTTTCGACGAGGCGAGGGATATCCTTACGACCTTTGCGATGTATGTAAAAGACGGACTGGTGCCGAATATGTTCCCGGATGAGGGAACCGAGCCGCTCTACAATACCGTGGACGCGTCCCTGTGGTATTTTTATGCGGTGCATAAATTCCTGACTTACAGTGATACGCCAAAAAATTATGCCTATGTGAAGGAACATATCTATCCGAAACTGAAAGAGATCATAGAGGCATATAAGAACGGAACGGGATTTTCCATTTTTATGGATGAGGACGGACTGATCTCGGCGGGAAGCGGACTCGATCAGGTGACCTGGATGGATGTGCGTGTCGGTGACTGGGTGGCAACGCCGCGCCATGGAAAACCGGTCGAGATCAATGCGCTCTGGTACAACGCCTTGAAGGTGATGGAGAGCCTTTCGGTCTATTATGACGAGGATCCAAAGCCGTATCATCTGCTTGCGGAGCAGGTGCGCGAATCCTTTAACCGTGAGTTCTGGAATGAAGAAAAAGAATGTCTCTACGATGTGTTAGAGCCGGATAAAAAGGATGATAAGGTGCGCCCGAACCAGATCTATGCGGTATCGCTGCCTTATACCATGATGTCCAAAGAAAGAGAAAAGCGCGTGGTCGAAAAAGTAAAAGACGAACTCTATGCGGGCTGCGGGCTGCGCTCCCTTGCGCCGGAGGATCCGGATTATCACGGGGTATACAGCGGCTGTCTCGCAAAGCGTGACGCGGCCTATCACCAGGGAACGGCATGGGGATTTTTACTCGGCGGATTTTTCACCGCGTATATCAAAGTTTACGGACATTCCGCGCAGACGATGGAGCGTGTAAAAGAAATGCTTTTGCCGGTGCAGAAACATCTGACGAAGGGATGTGTGGGAACGATCGCCGAGATCTTCGACGGAAACGCGCCACATACCTCCCGTGGCTGTTACGGGCAGGCATGGAGCGTGGGAGAGATCTTGAGAGCTTATACGGAAGACATCCTTCCATTTTTATAAAGAATATCAAAAAAGCGCTGTCCTGTGGTTTCCCAGGTGGCGTTTTTTTTGGCGTTTTTATAGCCGGCTTCTGCAATCGAAGAAAGTCTTTGTTCATCGGAGAGCAGGGAAAAGATCTGCTGCGGCAGCAGTTCCATGTGATCCGTGTCATACAAGACGAGATCCGTTCCGTCCTGATAGAGCCGGGTCAGCATATCGCTTCTGTCTGTGACGGCAACGCTTTTATTTAACATGGCGGACGGGATCCGGTCATGAGATCCGTTTTTAAATAAGGGCATGATGTTTAACGTGATCTTCGCGTCAGCCATCAGGGAAAAGGTATCTGCGTATGGAACGCCCGCATGAAAGGTGACATTGCCGCCGGATAAAGGTGGCATTTTTTCCCAGTCGCTACCGTAAACGGAGAGTGGAACACCGGCATCGGAGAGCGTGCGGATCAGTTTTTCACGCAGAAACGCCCGTATGTAGGTGTCCGCGAGAAAATATGCCTGCATGTGAAGCGGAAAATTTTCGGCGATCAGGCTGTCTGTTTCCGGGATCAGATCAGTTACGGCGTCTTCTAACGTGAGGCGCGGATCCAAAAGCATGCGGTCGATCAGTTTTTTGATGTCCGCCGCGAGAAAAGGCGGACAGTGCTCGATCGCATCGTAGACTTCAGCGGGCGAAGTGTAGGTGCCTAGGAACAAAACGTCAGTGGAACGCTCTGCCATCGGCGGACAGATCGCAGCAGATTCACCAGTCATGGAAACCACATCCACACTTTTGATATGTGGATAATTCTTCAAAATATAGTCGCGGTGGTTGATATCCAGGCAGATCACATGAAAATCCATGAGCTGCTGTTTTAACATATCGTGGTGGTAGAGCGGATGGTCGAGCAGTACATCATAAAACGGGGCTTGGATGTGGTCAAGAAAATAGGAACCGTCATCCATTTTTATTTTGGGAAGATCGGAATTAAATTCAAGCACAGCGTCAAAGGACGCGCCGACGTAGCGTTCGAGATGTTCGATGGGTTCTTCCGAAGCCCTGAAATAAGTGACTTCACACCCGAGCTTTTCAAGCTCGCTGCCCAGACGGTCTTCAAAATAGAGATAAGAGTTGTAACAGACAGATTTTAACGCGCAGATCAGAATCTTTTTCATGAGGATCCTCCTACTAAATTACTATGTATTTTCTAAGAAACAGCATAGCATAACTGAAATAAGTTTGCTATACTTATTACAGATTGAGGCGTGCGCTCCTGGCACGCAGGGAAACGGAGGAAAAAGATTGGCGAAACAGGCGAGCTGCGATACCTGCAGCAATTATGTGTTTGACGAGGAGGAAGACGCTTATCTGTGCGAAGTGAGCTTTGACGAGGATGAGATGGCACACTTTCTGTTACATCCGCACTTTGAGTGTCCGTATTATTCCTATGATGACGAGTACCGCATTGTGCGTCATCAGATGTAAAAAAGGTTGCAATTTAAAATATCGGATGGTATGATTAGGTGCTGATAATCAAAAGCAGGACAAGGAACAGGTGTACAAAGTATGGAAAATAAGTTTTGTTTCTTAAAAGGGCTGGTAGACTGTGAATCCGGCCGGATTCAGGACTGCAACATGAAGAGACTGAATAAATGTCCGTTGGAAGAAAAAAAAGAAGAACCGAAAAAAACAGTACAGCAGGCATTCTGCTATCTGAAAGGACTGGTGGACTGTGAGCCGTGTGATGTGCAGGACTGCAATATCAAACGGGTCAGGGAATGTCCGAGAAACAAGTAGGAAATAAGTGAAAAAGGGGAGGCACAGCCGCAGGGAAGCGGTTCGTGTCTCTTTTTAAAACGCAGTTTTTTTAGAAAAATGCGGTAAAACTATTGCCATTTTTAACTTAAAAAAATATACTGGAATTTATAGGGAATGAAGGAGGAATTGTGGCATGAAAGCATTTGTCGGAACCGGGCACGGAAGCCCGAAGGATGCTGTGGCACAGGCAACACAGGGGCTTAGTGCACCACAGGCGATTTTGTTTATGGCACCGTATGATATGGCGGGGGAAGTTGCGGCGCAGCTTATGGCAGCGTATCCGGATACGCCATCGATCGGAACGATCGGAACCAAACTTGTAAATGGACAGGTCAGTGATACCAATGTTGCGGTACTCGGGCTGTTTGAGGACGCGAAGACGAGCCTTGGCGTGATCGAGCATATCAGTGCATGTCCGGTTGCGTGCGCGGGAGAGATCGAGCGCAGGGTTTCACAGGTATCTCCGGGCAGGGACGATACCGTCTGCATCGAATATTGTACCGGTGCGGAGGAAAAACTCGTGACGACATTTACAGCCTGCCTTGAGAAAAAGGGGATCAAACTGGCAGGTGGTACGGTATTTGGAGTGCCGGACGGCAAAAAGCCGGTCGTTGCATACAATGGCAGGCTGTATGAGGATGCCTGCGTGTACGCGATCATCAAAAATACGACAGGAAAAGTAAGCGTATATAAGGAAAATATCTATGAGAAACAGTCCGCGCAGTCACATTTCGCGACGAGAGTCGATGTGTCAAGAAAGGCACTGATGGAACTCGATGGCAGACCGGCAGCGGAGGTATACAGCAAGGAGCTCGGTGTGCCGCGCGACAAGATCGTGGACAACGTGTTGGTCAATCCGATGGGACGTGCGGTCGGTGACCAGGTATTTATCTCATCGATGATGGGCATGGAGCCGGATGGCACACTGGTCAACTACAAGCGGATCAACAAAAATGACTGCATTTATTTCTTAAGTCTCGGGGATTATAAAGAGACAGAGCAAAGAACCAGAGAGCAGATCAAAAGCGAGATGCCGCGGATCTCACTGGTATTATCGGTGGACTGCATTTATCGCTATCTGCTGTATGAGAAAGAAGGATATTTTAATACATACGCGAAAGACATGGCATCCCTTGGAAAGCATATGGGCGTTGTCGGAGGCGGAGAGCAGTACAATAATCAGCATGTGAACCAGACGATGGTATGTGCGGTATTTGAATAGAGGAGGAATGTTATGTTCGGAAGAAAAAAAGAGGAAGTACAGGAGACGACGGTGCGTACCGCACAGCAGGGAAAGAAAGGCAATGTGAAGGAATATCTGGATTCCATGTCCTATCTGAGCCGTTTTGTCATTGAAAAGAAGGAAGCACTCGTGGAAGAGGAAATGAAAGCAATCCGCGAGATCGACAAGGTAAAGGATTCCTACACGGAAGTGATCGAGCACAATGCTGCGGTCAGCGACGCGGTAGACGCTTTCCAGACAGAATTCGCAAAGATCGGAGAGATCTCCGGACAGTTCAATGATGTGATCCAGGGCGTTACCACAGTATCCGACGGCGCGATCGAAGACATCCGTGAGTTAAAGGAGAGCTCTGCAAAGGTGGAGGAACAGTTCACTGAGATCGGAAAGATCTACGATGAATTTCAGGCGCGTTTTGATGAGATCCGCGCGACCATGCAAAATATCGTAGGCATCGCAAACCAGACCAACCTGCTCGCGCTGAACGCGTCCATCGAGGCGGCAAGAGCCGGAGAGCACGGAAAAGGATTTGCGGTAGTTGCGGATGAGGTAACGAAGCTCTCGATCGGGATCAAGGAACTGGTTGGAGACGTAAATAAGAGTATGGAAGGACTGGAGGCAAGCTCGGAGAATCTGACCAGGTCACTGGGCGGCGTGCGCGAAGCGCTCGATGTGTCCCGCACCCAGATGGAAAACACCGAAGAGGTCTTCCAGAAGATCAACCGGTCGGTTTCCGGTGTTGAGGATGTACATCAGGGGATCAATCAGGTCGTAGATCACTGCACGGGCAAGGTAGAGCGGATCCAGAGCAGCATGGATACTCATGAGAAACAGTATGAACAGGTCAGAACAAATATCGATGACTTAAAGAGCCTCATGACCCAGAAGGGATTCATTTACGAGGACATTTCCAACATGATGGAACAGGCGGAACCGTTGATCAAAAACATTTCCGCGGAACTGGAATAACAGATGCGTTTTTTTCATATATCCGATCTTCATATCGGAAAACAGCTTCACCGCTATTCCATGCGGTCTGAGCAGGAAGACATTTTAAATAAGATTGTCTGCGCTGTGAAAAAAGAACAGCCGGACGCGATCGCGATCGCCGGGGACATCTACGACAAGTCGGTGCCGTCGGCGGAAGCGGTTGCCCTTTTTGATCATTTTCTGACGGTAATGAAGGAGCAGGCGCCACAGGTGCCGCTTCTTATTATTGCCGGAAATCATGACTCGGCGGAGCGGCTCGACTATGCAAGGGAGCTTCTGACCAAAAATCAGGTCTATATCTCCGGGATGCCGCCGCGTACAGAGGGAGAATATTTAAAGAAAGTCACACTGCAGGATGCGTATGGGGCGGTGAATTTTTATCTTATGCCGTTTATCAAACCGTTTTTTGTCCGGAGCCTGTTAAAGGAAAGTGATACGCTTACCTATGACGCGGCGGTGCGCGGGGTACTTGCGAGAGAACAGATCGACCGCACAGAGCGAAATGTCATTCTCTCCCATCAGTTTTATGTGGCTGGAGGCAGCAGGCCCAAGACGAGTGAATCCGAGATCGCTGTGGCAGGCGGGATCGACGAGGTGGATGTCTCGGTGCTTGCGCCGTTTGACTACGCGGCGCTCGGTCATATCCACAGACCGCAGAAGATCGGAAAGGAGCAGTACCGTTACTGCGGAACGCCGCTCAAATATTCGGTCAGTGAAGAACATCAGGCAAAGAGCATTACCTGTGTGGAGTTAAAAGAAAAGGGAACGGAACCGGTCATAACACAGATCGGGTTAGAACCGCTCAGAGAACTCCGAAGACTGCGGGGAACACTTTCCGAGGTGCTGTCCCTTGCGACAGAGGTAAATAAGGATGACTTTTTAAGTATCACGCTGACAGACGAGATCGATCCCTATCAGCCCAAGGAACGGCTGATGGAGGTGTACTCCCATATCCTGGAGGTCCGTGTGGACAATGCAAGGACCAGACGGATCTTATCGGAAGAAGTAGAAGAATTAAAGTTAGAGGATCCGGTGGAAGTCTTTGCGCAGTTCTTTGAAAATATGCAGGCGCGCCCGATGTCTGAGGCGGAGAAGCGGGTCATGACAGAGATCTTTGCAAAAGCTGCGGAAGGGGAGGTGAACGGATGAGACCGGTAAAACTTCTTTTGTCTGCGTTTGGTTCTTATGCCACAAAGACAATGATCGATTTTGAACAGGCAAGGCAGGGGATCTTTCTGATCACCGGAGATACGGGTTCGGGAAAGACGACGATCTTTGACGCGATCACCTACGCGCTTTACGGGGAGACCAGCGGCGGTATGCGAAGCGGAAGCATGATGCGCAGCCAGTATGCCGCGGAAGATGAAAAAACCTATGTGGAATTCTCCTTTGATTATCGGGGCGATGTTTATCAGATCCGGCGGAATCCCGAGTACCGGATCACAAAACTTCTGAAGAACGGAAAGATAAAGGAACAGAAGGTGGCGGCAGCAGTCGAGCTGACGCTTCCGGATGGCATGGTATTTCCGGGAAAGAAAAAGGAGACTGACGAAAAGATCGCGGAACTCATCGGACTGGATGTAAAACAGTTTACCCAGATCGCGATGATCGCGCAGGGAGATTTCCTGAAGCTTTTGTATACAAAGACAGAGGAACGCAAGCTCATCTTTTCGCGGATTTTTCAGACGACGCTTTATTACCGGGTGCAGGAAGAATTAAAGAAGCGTTTTTTTGCGCTGGATGAAAAATTAAGTTACAACCGCCAGGCAATTTTACAGGAGACCGCAAGGATCCGCTGTATGGATCCGGAGCAAAAGGAACAGCTGCGCGGGCTGGGCGAACATACCCTGCTTCCGGTGGAGGAATACTGCGCACTCACCGGGGAAATCTGCAGGCGCGGCAAAAAGGAAGAAAAGGAAGAACAGAAAAATTTAGAGACCGTGCAGGGTGCCGTGCGGGAACTGACTGGAGCGCTTGCGAAAGCACTGGAACAAAAGAAATTAAAAGAGCAGCTGACGGAGGCGCAGACGCAGCTTGCGGATCAGGAACAGAGAGGCACGCTTCTTGCGGAGGCAAAACAAAAGACAGCGGAAGACCGAAAGAAGCAGGAGCCGGAGCTGTTAGAACAGCAGGTTGCCGCAAAACAGGCACTGGAACGCTTTGACGCGCTGGAAGAAAAGGTGAAGGCGGAACAGAAAGCAAAGGAAGCGCTTGCAGCTGCGAAAGAAGCGTTTGCGGCATTGGAAGAAAAAGAAAAGGAATTAAAGCAAATGTACGAACTTTCGCAACAGAAGCTGCAACAGCTGCAAAATACAGAGAGCAGACTGGCGGAGGCAAGGGAAAAAGAGCGAATCTGTGCGCAGAGCCGGCAGGAGATCCGTGAGTTAAGGGAAGGCAGCCGGCAGTGGGAACGGGAACAGAAAAAGGAACAGGACTGCAGAGAAAGACTGCTTTTTGCGGAGCAGGAAGCAAAGCGGCTCATTTACCGCTATGAGACGGATTATGAGCAGTTCCTTTTTGCGCAGGCAGGCATTCTGGCGGAGCATCTTAACGATGGAGAACCATGCCCGGTCTGTGGAGCAACGGAGCATCCGAAGCCTGCGAAACTAAGCGCTGGCGCACCGTCGGAAGCCTGCATCCGGAAAGAAAAAGAAGAGAGCGAGCAGGCGAAAAAAGGCAGAGAACAGTGTCATCTCGCGTTTGTGGCACAGGGCGAAAAAACACAGGCTGCCAAAAACAGGTGTGAGGAACAGTGGAAACGGTGTGTGGAGGCATTAAAAGCCCAGGAGCAGGATGTCACGGATGCCGCCGGGCAAATGCCGGATACCGGACAGATCGAAGCACTTTTGAAACAGGCGGGAAAGCTGGAAGCGGAGGCGCATGAGAAAGCCGAAGCCGCAAGGAAGGAAGATCTTGCGCGGATACAGCTGCAAAAGCAGGCGGAAGAACAAAAAGAACAGCTTGCGGCGCTTGCCGCAGAGGTTGAGACAGAGCGAAAGGCGGAAACTTCGCTGGAGCTTGCGTGGCTGGAAAAACAAAAAGAGCGCGCGGTCTGGCAGGAGACTTTGGTGTACGCCGACAAGAAAGAGGCAGAGGACGTAAAAAACAGCCTGGAAGCGCGGTTAAAGGCGTTACAGGAGGCAGAGACACTGGCACAGCAGGCGTACCATGAGTGGGAGAAAACGTGCAGTCTTTTAAGAGGAACTATCGCGGCGGGCGAAAAAGCGCTGAAAGAGGGAAAAGAAGAAGATCCGGAGGCGTTGCGGGAAGCACTCGAAGAAAAGAGCGGACTGCAGAAGGCGGCGGAAAAAAGACTTGCGGAGCTGCACAGCGAGAACGGCGTGAACGAAGCCGTGCTCACCGAGTTGAAAAAATATGCCGCGCAGCGAAAAGATATGGAACAGGAAGCGGCGGTGCTTGAAACTTTAAGCAAGACCGCAAACGGCAGGCTCGGCGGGATGGCAAAACTTGATCTGGAAACTTATGTGCAGCGGCAGTATTTCCGGCAGATCATCGCGCAGGCAAACCGCAGGCTGGTCGTCATGTCGCAGGGACAGTTTGTCTTAAAGTTAAAGGACAGCGAGAGCGCGGGAAAGAGCAAAAACGAGGGACTCGATCTTTCGGTATACAGTCTGGTGACAGATACCGTGCGCGACGTAAAGACTTTATCCGGCGGGGAAGCTTTTATGGCGGCACTTTCCATGGCGCTCGGGCTTTCGGATATCGTACAGCGGACGGCGGGAGCGGTGCATCTGGATATGATGTTTATCGATGAGGGCTTTGGCTCGCTGGATGACGGTGCGCGCGAGCAGGCGATCCGTGTGCTCCGTGATCTTGCCGGGGAAAACGGTGTGGTCGGGATCATTTCGCATGTCGCGGAATTAAAGGACGGCATCGAAAAGAAACTGATCGTAAAAAAGACCGAACGTGGCAGTACCGTGTCATGGGGCTAGGCAAATGCGGACAAACGTGCTACAATAAATATCCGGTAAGAAAGAGGAAAAACGGCAGGCGGCAGATGACCGCCTGTTTTTAAAGATCGTGAGGGAAAGCTATGGATATATCGCAGGCACCGGTCGGTGTATTCGACTCAGGCGTTGGCGGGATCAGCGTGTTACGGGAACTGGTGAAGCTGATGCCGAATGAAAATTATATTTATTATGGAGATTCCAAAAACGCGCCGTATGGTCCGAAAACGGTAGAAGAGGTGCGCAGGCTGACCGTAGAGCATATTGATTTTTTAGTGGAGCGTGGCGCGAAAGCGATCGTGGTGGCATGTAACACAGCGACGAGCGCGGCGATCGATCTGCTCCGGGAAAAATATCCGGATATGCCGGTCGTCGGGATCGAACCGGCGTTAAAACCGGCGGTTCTGTCAAAGCAGAATGCCAGAGTGTTAGTCATGGCGACACCGATGACGATCCGGGAAGAGAAATTTCATCATCTGATGCAGGAATATGAGGCGCAGGCAGAGATCTATCCGTTGGCTTGTCCGGGGCTTCCGGAGTTTGTGGAAGCGGGAGATCTGGACGGAGAAGATTTAAAAGCGTATTTAAGTGAAAAATTCGCGCCGTATCAGGGCAAAGTAGACGCGGTCGTGCTCGGATGTACCCATTATCCGTTTGTGCGCCCGGTCATTCAAGAGCTGCTCGGAAGCAGTGTCGCGGTGTTTGACGGAGGAGCAGGTACCGCGCGTGAGCTGCGCCGCAGAATGCGGGAGAGCGGGATTTTAAACCCTTCCGGAGAAAAGGGAGAGATTTCGATCTTAAACAGCAGGGAGACAGCAGAAGAGATTGCACTCTGCGAAAAACTGCTTTCTTTGTAAGAAGTGATAAAAAAGTCCGCAGTGGTCAGTTTTCTGACCCTGCGGATTTTTCCTTTGCGAGCGGGAGCGTGAAGATAAATTCCGTTCCGACTCCTTCGGTACTTATGACATTGATATTTTCGCCGTGTGCCTGAATGATCTCCTTTACGATGGCAAGCCCGAGACCGGTTCCCTTCTTGTCCTTGCCACGGGAGAGATCCGTCTTGTAAAAGCGTTCCCAGATCTTGTTCAGGCTGTCCTTCGGGATGCCGATTCCGGTGTCTTTGACCGATACAAAGACTTTCCCATTTTTTTCGGTCGTTTCGATCGTGATCGTAGAATCGTTGTGGCTGAACTTGATCGCGTTATCGATCAGGTTGTAGACGACCTGCTCGATCTTGCTCATGTCCGCGCGCACAAAGAGCGTCTGCCCGGTCAGGATCAGTTCAAAGGAGAGATGCTTTTCCTTGCAGCGCCCCTCGAACGTCATGGCAGTCATCTTGATCACATGGTTGATATCGAAATTTCCGGTGTCCAGGATGGTTCTGCCGTGCGAACCGTATTTATTCAGCTCGAGAATGCTGTTGGTCAGCTTGTTCAGGCGTTCGGTCTCAAACAGGATGATGTTGAGATACTTGTCCTGCAATTCCGGCGGGATCGTGCCGTCCAGCATGGCTTCCACATAGCCTTTGATCGAAGTGAGCGGCGAGCGGAAATCGTGCGAGACATTGGAAACAAATTTACGCTGGTCTTCCTCGAGGGTATTCATCTCGTTTGCCATATAGTCGATCGAGGCGGCAAGATAACCGATCTCGTCGTTGGTATGTACATCGATCTTTTTGGAAAAATCACCGTCTGCATAGCGCGCGACCGACTTCGCGATCTTGTGGATCGGGTGGACCACAAAGAAAACAAACAGGATGATAAGGAGCAGCGCGCATGCCGCTAACAGTCCGAGTGTCAGGTAGGAAAAGTTCAACAGACGGTTGTTAAATGAGGTGATCACCGATAGGGGCTTGTGGATAACGATATAACCCTTCACCTTGTAATTTACAGTGATCGGCGCGAAGACGCTTAAATAATCCTGCGAAAAATAATTATAAAAATGTCCGATCTGATAATAACGGCTGCCGAAATCCGTCGCGTTAAAGCTGTCGATGCGCTCTAAATTGCTCAGATCCACCGGCGCGCCGGAATTGACCAGAATGTCCCCGTCGGTATTGATCAGCCAGATCTCAGACGAAAGATAGGTATCGAGAGCCTCAAACTGGTTGTTTAGATCAGAAAGGGTCATGGTATTTTTGTAATATTCGGCGGCATATTTGTTGGCAACGAGCGTCGCCTCACGGTAGAGATCCGAAGCCGTGTGCTTTTCCAGATAGTGAAGCTCGACCTCGGCGGTCACGGTGGAAACCAGGATAAACCCCAGAATGCCAAAGATCAGATAGCCGAGCAGGAGCTTCCAATACAGTGTCTTTTTCATGTTATGTAAACCTCTTGCGTCAATCCTTTACCTCAAACTTGTAGCCGATGCCCCAGACCGTGGCAAGGCTCCAGGAAGCGTTGTCCTTGATCTTTTCTCTCAGACGTTTGACATGGACATCCACGGTACGCGTATCTCCGATGTATTCATAGCCCCAGATGTGGTCGAGAAGCTGTTCCCTTGTGAACACCTGGTTCGGAGAGGAGGCAAGGAAATACAAAAGTTCGAGTTCCTTTGGCGGCATATCGATCGGCTGTCCCTGATAGAGCACGGAATAGTTGGAAAGGTTGATGACCAGATCCGGATATTCCACACACTTGATATCCGCGGCGGGAGCGTCCGGTTTCGCGGGCTGGAAACGGCGCAGGACCGCTTTTACCCGGGCAACCAGCTCCTTGGAATCAAACGGTTTCATGATATAGTCATCGGCACCAAGTTCAAGTCCTAACACTTTGTCGAAGATCTCGCCCTTTGCCGAGAGCATGATGATCGGGACGTTGGATTTTCCCCGGATCTCCCGGCAGACCTGATAGCCGTCAATGCCCGGAAGCATCAGATCAAGAAGGATCAGATTCGGACGGTAGGATTCAAAAGCTTTTAAGGCATCTTCTCCGTCATTTACGATTTCCGTATCATAACACTCTTTGGTCAGATAAAGAGAGATCAGTTCTGCAATATTATTGTCATCATCTACGATTAAAATTTTCTGTTTTGCTGCCATAAATACCTCCGTTCAAATTTCTTTGTCTATTCAAATTCTGCGATCGTCACACCGGCATCGCCTTCCCCAAACTCGCCGAGGTGAAAGGATTTTACATATTTTAAGCGCTTTAAGTGCTTGTGTACCGCGGCGCGCAGTGCGCCGGTGCCTTTGCCATGGACGATACGGACGGAAGGCAGATGCGCGATATAGGCGTCATCCAGATACTTGTCGAGCACAGCGATCGCCTCGTCTGTCGTCATGCCGATCAGATTGATCTCGGTGGAGACGGACGCGGATTTCGACATACGGATCTTTCCGGAACCGGATTTGCCGTTTGTCTTTTTGGCTGCCGCAGGCACGGTATCGTCCTGGAGCAGTACCAGATCCCGCACATTGACCAGAGAGCGCAGAATGCCCATCTGCACATAGAGATCGCCTCTTGCGTTTGGCAGGGTGTGGACGGTTCCGGTCAGATTCATGCTGAGTACCTTGACACGGTCACCGATGCGCAGGTTCTTTGGCGCGTTTCCGGCTGGAGCCTGTTTTTTCTTTGTGCCCGCCATGTTCTTTTCCGCAGCGGACATTTTATCACGGATCTTCGAGCGCTGTTTTTCCATCTCGCTGACCGGCGCATGGGTAGTGCCGTATTTGTTGAAATTGCGGATGGAAGTGTCAGCGACGTCTTTTGCTTCTTTTAAGATCGCGTAGGCCTGTTCATTTGCCTCACGCAGGATCTTGTCACGGCTCTCGTCAAGCCGTTCCTGTTTGGCTTCCAGTTTTTTCTTTAAGGAGGCAACCTCCGCCTTGTACTGGTTGATCTCAAGCCGTTCCTTTTCAATGGTAACGCGGCTCGATTCGAGGTCTGCGATCAGATCCTCGAAATTCTGCTCACTCGTGGTGATCCTGGTCTTCGCGTCTTCGATAATGTCGGCGGAAAGTCCGAGTTTGCCGGAGATCGCAAATGCGTTACTTTTGCCTGGAATCCCGATGAGCAGGCGGTAAGTCGGACTTAATGTCTCCACGCTGAATTCACAGCAGGCGTTCTCCACACCGGGTGTCTCGAGCGCAAACACCTTGATCTCGCTGTAATGCGTGGTCGCCATGGTGCGTATGCCACGCGCGTGCAGCTTTGAGAGGATCGAGATCGCGAGCGCGGCACCTTCGGTCGGATCGGTTCCGGCGCAGAGCTCATCAAAAAGAACCAGAGAGTGCTCATCCACATGATCTAAGATCGAAATGATATTCGTCATGTGCGAGGAGAACGTACTGAGGCTCTGTTCAATACTCTGCTCATCTCCGATATCCGCAAAGACCTCATGAAAGACACAAAGCTCCGAGCGGTCATTTGCGGGAATGTGAAGTCCCGCCTGCCCCATCAGCGTAAAGAGACCGACGGTCTTTAAGGACACGGTCTTTCCACCGGTGTTCGGTCCGGTGATGATAAGAAGGTCAAACGCGTCGCCCAAAGTGACATCGATCGGAACGACCTTGTGTTTGTTTAACAGCGGATGGCGTCCCTTTCGGATGTGGATATAACCGTTTTCATTGAAAATCGGCGCGGTGCCGTTGTAGATCTTCGCGAGGGATGCTTTCGCGAAAATAAAATCAAGTTCAGTCAAAATCCGGTAATCCTCCCGGATATATGGGATATATTCAGAGGTCAGATTACTTAAATTCGCGAGGATGACCGAGATCTCCTCCTGTTCCTTTAAGTAGAGCTCCTTTAACTCATTGTTCAGGTTGACAACTGCCATCGGTTCGATAAAAAGCGTGGATCCGGTGGAAGACTGGTCGTGTACCATACCGGGCACCTGATTTTTGTATTCCGCCTTGACCGGAAGACAGTAGCGGCCGTTCCGCATGGTGATGACACCGTCCTGCAGACTGTTGCGGATGTTCGTGTTGTTTAACATCGCAGTCATCTGGGAGTGGACGCGGTCGTTCATGCTGCGGATGCTTCGGCGGATATTTTTTAAGGCCGGACTTGCGTCATCCGCGATCTCATCCTCGGAAATGATGCAGCGGCGGATCTCATCCAAGAGTGGTGTCAGCGGTTCGATGCCGTCAAAGAGGTCATCCAGGGAATCCCGTGCGCCGTCCTCGGATTTTCCACGTGAAAAAGCCTTGACGCGTTTTGCCGCTTCAAGCAGGGAACTGAGTGCTAAAAATTCATCGATGCCCATCGTTCCGCCGATCTCAAGGCGCTTTAAGGAAGCCTCCATATCATGGATCCCGGAAAAAGAGACGCTGCCTTTCTGGAAAAGTCTTGTCAGTGCGTCCGCCGTCTGGGTCTGCGCGGCTTCGATCTTTGCCTTATCAGTCATTGGTTTTAAGGAGCGGCAGAGTTCCTTCGCCTTCGGGGATGCTGCCTGCTCGGTCAGAAGATCGATGATCTTATTATATTCTAATGTTTTGAATGCCTTTTCGTTCATTTAAATTCTCCGATTTGTATTTCTGATTTCTGGTAGAAAGTCTACTAAGATTAAGTATAACCCAACCGTATGGAAATCGCAAAAAATATTTTTAGGATCCTCTAAATTCATTTAAACAGTTGCAACCGCCCGGAATTCAACGTATAATGGGAGCAGACCTGAGGAAATGGGGATTTTACAATGCCAGAGAAAAAGGAAGATGAATTCGCGTTTATTAAGGAAAAGATAAAGGACAAGCCGGTGAGTAAAAGACAGGTACTTTCCAAAGTGGCAGTGCTTCTCGTGTCAGCCGTTGCGTTCGGGCTGATCGCGTGTCTGGTCTTTACGCTGGTGCAGCCCTATATGCAGGAGTGGCTGTATCCGGAGGAAAAACCGGTGGTGACGATTCCGAAAGACGAACTGGAACCGGAGACAGAGCGGGAGCCGGAAAAAGATTCCGAGACAGAGAATGCCGTTCCGGTTTACATAACAGAAACGCAGGAACTGGAGACGACCGATTACCAGAAGCTGCAAAATAAGATCTACGCGATCGGCGAGGAGCAGAATAAGTCCATTGTTACGGTGACAGGCGTAAAGAGTGACATGGACTGGTTCAACACGCCTTATGAGAGCTCCGGACAGGCGAGCGGAGTTGTCATTGCGAATAACGGACAGGAGCTTTTGATCCTGACAGAGAAAAAAGTGATCACAGACGCGCAGGCGATCCGTGTGACGTTTGTGGACGGAGCGATCGTGAACGCGGTGTTAAAGCAGTACGATGGAAATACCGGCGTGGCGGTGTTAAGCGTTGCGCTATCCGACATCCCGGACGCGACGCTTGGAGCCATAAAGACAGCCGTGCTCGGCAATTCCTATGCGGTACAGCCGGGGACCGTGGTCATTGCGCTCGGAAGTCCGCTCGGGGCGAACTTTTCGATCCTGACCGGGGACATCACAGCGACCGGAAACAGCGTATCCACGCTGGACGCGACCTACCATGTCCTGAATACGGATATTGTGGGAAACAGCAGCGGCAGCGGTGTCCTGATCAATTTAAACGGAGAGATCGTCGGACTGATCATGCAGGGATACAGCAGCGGCAGTGACACGAATACGCTGACGGCAGTATCCATTTCGGAGCTAAAAGAAGTCATAGAGAAACTTTCCAACAATCAGAGCATTCCGTATCTTGGCGCGAAATTAAGCACCGTCACGGATGAGATCTCAGCGTCCTATGATCTGCCGAAGGGCGTGTATGTGAAGTCGGTGGAGATGGATTCGCCGGCGATGAACGCGGGACTGCAGAGCGGGGATGTCATCGTGGAATTAAACGGCGCGGAGATCACGAATGTGTCGGATTATACGGAAAAACTGCTTTCCCTCTCACCGAACACGAACGTGAGCATAGCAGTAAAAAGACAGGGAACAGACGGCTATACGAAGATCACCTGTACGGCAGTCGTCGGAGTTTTGGAATAAATTTTGGAGGATTGGACATGAGATATATTGAAACATTGCGTGAAGGAGAAAGAGTCAACGAGGTCTTTCTCTGTAAACATAAACAGTCGGCAGTCACAAAGAACGGCAAGCCGTATGAATCTTTGATGCTGCAGGACAAGACCGGGCTTTTGGATGCGAAGATCTGGGATCCGGGTTCACAGGGGATCGATGATTTTGACAGTCTGGATTATATCAACGTGGTCGGGGATCTGACCAGTTTTCAGGGTGCGCTGCAGTTAAATGTAAAGCGTGTGCGCAAAGTACAGCCGGGAGAATATGATCCGAAGGACTATCTTCCGGTCAGCGACCGCGATATTGATGAGATGTATGAGGAACTTACCGGATACATCGCGAAAATGAAAAATCCGCATTTGAAACAGCTCGTAAGCAGCTTCTTTTTGGAGGACGCGGATTTTGAGAAACGTTTCAAATTCCATTCGGCGGCAAAGAGCGTACACCATGGATTTGTCGGCGGACTTTTAGAGCATACGCTTGGGGTGACGAAGCTCTGCAATTATTTTGCGGACAACTATCCGATCTTAAACCGTGACCTTTTAGTTGCCGCAGCGATGTTTCACGATATCGGAAAGCTTTCCGAGCTCTCCACATTTCCGGAAAATGATTATACCGATGCGGGACAGCTTCTCGGTCATATCATGATCGGCGCGGAAGTGGTGGGAGACCGGATCCGTGAGATCCCGGATTTCCCGGTAAAACTCGGAAATGAATTAAAGCACTGTATCCTTGCGCATCACGGAGAACTGGAATTTGGTTCCCCGAAAAAACCGGCACTCGTCGAAGCGGTTGCGCTTACGTTTGCCGATAATCTCGACGCGAAGATGGAGACGATGAAAGAGGCGTTCGCAAAAGTGCCGGACGGAAATACGGAGTGGCTCGGCTTTAACCGTCTGTTTGATTCCAATATCAGAAAGACCAGTATTTAAAGGATGAACGATTTTGAAAAAAGATGATGTAATTGAAGTAAAGATAGAAGATATGGGTGTGGATGGCGAAGGCATCGGAAAGGCGGACGGCATCACGCTCTTTATCAAAGATGCCGTGATCGGTGATGTCGTGCAGGCAAAGATCATGAAGATGAAAAAGAGCTATGGTTACGCGAGACTGCTTGAAGTTCTGACACCGTCGCCTTACCGCGTGGAGCCGAAATGTCCGGTCAGCCGCCCGTGCGGCGGCTGCCAGCTTCAGGCGCTTTCCTATGACAAACAGCTGGAATTCAAGGAAAACAAAGTGCGCAACAACTTAAAGCGCATCGGTGGATTTACGGATATTCCGATGGAACCGATCGCCGGTATGAAGGAGCCGTATCACTACCGGAACAAGGCGCAGTTTCCGATCGGCAGGGATAAAGAAGGGAAGCTCACCGCCGGTTTTTATGCGGCGCGCACGCACAGTCTGATCCCGGTGGACGAATGTTATCTCGGTGCAAAGATCAATGAGCCGATCTTAGGGAAGATCTTACAGATCATGGAACAGGAGCATATCGAACCATATGATGAGAAGACGCACACAGGGCTGGTGCGTCATATTTTGATTCGTTTCGGATTTACGACCAAAGAGATCATGGTCTGTTTTATCTTAAACGGAAAAAAGCTGCCAAAGCAGGAAAAATTCATTGCCGCACTGACCGAGATCCCCGGGATGACAAGCATTTCCGTAAATCGTAACGAAAAGGATACGAATGTCATCATGGGTGAAAAGACGATCACGATCTGGGGATCGAACTACATCACAGATTATATCGGTGACATCAAATATCAGATCTCGCCGCAGTCTTTCTATCAGGTCAATCCGGCGCAGACCAAAGTCCTGTATGAAAAGGCACTGGAGTACGCGGGACTTACCGGCACAGAGACGGTGTGGGATCTGTACTGTGGCATCGGAACGATCTCTTTATTCCTGGCGCAGAAAGCGAAAAAAGTCTTTGGTGTGGAGATCGTGCCGCAGGCGATCGCGGATGCGAAGAAGAATGCCGCACTAAACGATATCACAAACGTCGATTTCTTCGTTGGAAAGGCAGAAGAAGTCTATCCATCCTATGTCAGTGAGCATAAGGAAGAGGCAAAAGCAGAGGTCATCGTGGTCGATCCGCCGCGTAAGGGCTGCGAGGAGAGTCTGCTTTCTACGATCGTGTCCATGGCACCGGAGCGCATTGTGTATGTGAGCTGCGATTCCGCGACGCTCGCGCGTGACCTGAAGTATCTGTGCGGACACGGGTATGAGTTAAAGCGCGTGCAGGCGGTGGATCAGTTCTGCCAGACGGGGCATTGCGAGGCGGTGACGCTGTTGCAAAGAATTAGATAGAAATGAATATGATATTCCTGTTGAGGAGAACTTCAGGAAGGATGTGAGTGTTATGTGTAACTTGAGTCAGGGAATAAAAGAAGAAGGTATTGCGATTGGACGTGCGGAAGGTGAAGCAGGACTCATTATGAAAATGTATAAGAATGGTTTAACAGCAGAGCAGATAGCCTCAGCTACAGATAAGGATATAGAAGAAGTGAAAGCGATTATTGCAGGGAAGGAACCTGCACTTGCATAAGAAAATTTTTAATGAAAATGAGAAGCCTTTGAGTTTAATAACTTGAAGGCTTCTGTTTCATAGTTTGGCAAAATCAATTAAGAAAATATTTTATGTATAGGTGGAAAATATATGGATGAGAATTTGCAAAATTTAAAAGATTCAATAAATACGTGGGGATGGTCTGTAAATGCAAGAATTAATTTTAATAAATTTATAAAGGCAATAGAAACAGAACAAGGACTAATTGAACAAATTCAAAGAATTCAATCTATTATTGATGATATCGTACTTAATAAAGAGATATCGCAGTTTAAAAAATGCTTAGAGGTAGGTACAGAATATTATCGAGCAAGAATTATTAACCCGGAGGATGATGATAAATTAGAAAAGGGGATTGGAAAAACTCAAGATAATAAGTTCATGGGGTATAATGATATAAATTCAAGAGAACCTATTTTGGGAATAGGAGGTGAAGGAAGAAATAATATTGCGGGAGCATCTTATTTATATATTGCTTCTGATCCAGAAACAGCTTGTATGGAAATAAAGTCACAGTTTGGCGATTTAATTTCTCTTGCAAAGTTCAAAGTGTTAAAACCATTATATATTATTGATTTTGCGTCTGAAAAAAGTTTTCAGCGAAAAGATACCGAAGTTTATGGAATGAGCATGGGGGTATTCTTTTCACAGTTAATGTCTCGTTTTACCCAGCCAGTGAGGGGCAAAAATGCTTATCGGGCTACACAGATAATAGCGGATCATTTGCGAAAAACGGGAATAGATGGAATAAAATACAAAAGTTTTTTTACTCCAGGAGGTATTAATTATACAATTTTTAATTGCCATCCATCAGCAATAGAATTTTGTGAAAGCAGGGTTTTGCTGCATAAACAAGCGAATCATTCTTTTTGGGACTTCAATAATGAAACAGAAATTATGTCAAATAAAGATGGAAAAATGTTGATTTATGATAAAACAATAGCTGATGAACAAAAAGAGCGCTTGTTGCAACGGTTCAAAAGAATAGAGTAATAATAAAAAATTACAAGATATGATAATGTGGCAGAGGTTAATTTTGTGGTTGTGATAAATGTTAAGAATACGAGGAGGATACATATGTTTGAAGAAAAAGAGAGATTATTGGCGAATGAAGCGGAATTAACTTCATCCATGTTGGCAAATGGATTAACGTCACTTAGAAAAGCAAACGTTTATAATAAAGGTTTGTATTATCAGGCTTTTTTTTCGCTTTCGATTGGAATAGAAAGGCTTCTGAAGATTATACTTATTACACGATACAGGTGTGAACATAACGGAGAATTTTCAACGGATATTGATTTGAAAAAGATGAGTCATAACTTGAAATTATTATTTGAGGATACAGGGATAGAATTTGAAAAAAATTCGATTCATCAAGATATAGTATATTTTCTTAGCGATTTCGCACAAAACGCCAGATACTATAATATTGATGTGATTGTAGATAGGAATAATAAATTTTATGATCCGCTTTGTGAATGGTCAAGGATAGCAAAGCGCATAGTGGATTCTGGAAAGAAGGGAAAAACAATCAATAATAAACAGGAGTTGGCAAGGGTCATAGATGAGTTTGCGCTATTTAATTTATATGATTTACAAGGAAAGAATATTACTGGGGCATTAGATATCTTGGATATGTATGAATTTCAGGAAACGATACAGTCCTATTCAGTGCAATATGTATTTGAGATTATTACAAAGGGAGTAGAGGAAATCCGTAAATTAGAACGAAAAAAGTATTTGATGCCAGTATTGTCTGAGTTTTTTCCTTTGTATCATAAAAATTGGAAACCGTATGAAATTAGGAGGAAAAAAGATTGGACCCGTATCTTTTAGTAGAACATAATCTTCTAAAATCGAATTTCCTAAGGGAGAAACATTAATATTATACATAAGTTTTCTCGCGTAGGACGGTACGAAGATCAGAAGAAGCCATGCATGCAGGAACGTCAGCGGCATAGGCTTTTTTTCTTCTCAATTTCAGTGCAATTCTGAGGGATCGTGTCAGATAGCTTAATAAATGTCTGTATAAAAAGAATTCCTTTCATAGCTATAGTTTAAAAAAATTTTAACGCTATTATACTAGCTGAAATAGAAATGAACAATAAAATAGATGACATTTGAAACCATATGTGCAGGCGCAGTCATACATAAATTTTCGTAAAAAATCGACAAAATATTGCATTGGAGAACAGGTACGGTATACTGAAAGAAAAACTAGTGAGAGGTGATCGGATGGATTACAAATATGATATTGCACTGTCATTTGCAACAGAAGACCAAAAGCTGGTGGAGAAAGTGTACCATTATCTGCGGGCTGAAAATTTAAATGTATTTTTTGCACCGTCACAGGAAGGGCAAAAGGTTCTGAGTGGAAAAAATCAGCGGGAAGTTTTTTACAGTATATTTGGGTTAGAGGCAGAGTATGTGGCATTATTTGTTTCCCAAAACTATATTATGCGTCAGGTACCAATGGAAGAAGCAGGGATTGCATTTGCAAAGCATGGCGCGGACGGTCACGTGATTCCGGTATACTTAGATGGAACAGGTTTGCCCAAGGATATGCTGGATCCTCAAAGCACAAATTATTTTGAAGCAAGTGACCCGGCGGTAATTGCAAGCCATCTTGCTGCGAAAATAGCGATGGATAGAAAAGAGAGGAAAAAGTTGTCAGGATCTCACAATAGAACAGATGGGATTATGAATATAAATGGCAATACAGCGAACAAGCAGATTTTTATTCAGACAATGGAAGGAAGTATAGAATTGTGAATCCGATAGATCAGGAGAATAAGGAAGCGGTTGAATTAGAAGAACAGGAAGATGATGAAAACATTGATAACTCAGATGAGTTAGAGCAGAAAAAACAAAATGTATTTAATGCAGAAGGAAATACGGCCTGGGTCCAGGTGTTTGTAAACAGCCTGGGCGAATTAAATATGAACTATAAGCAGAGCGTGGAAAAAAAAGAAAATACTGCTGCTGGAAAAAGTTATGATCTGAGTAAAATGGATGAATGTACGGAATTTGTAGAACAATTTAAAAATAGTGAGTATCTGGCAACCGCAATTATTTTGTGTACTTTTGAAATGATTCCGTTAGCAGATCTGTCTGATTTACAGAAATACCTTATGGAATGTCTTCCAGTGGCACAGTTGCACAATGGAGTGGAAACAGAAGAACATGATGGACAGAAAAATCCGTACATATCTTTAAAGGCAATTCTTGCCGTGATTAGAGGAAAGCGGTTTGTCCGCGAAGATGGACAGGTCTGTATTGGCTTTGGAGACGGAGCCGAGATTGCACTGGCAAATATTCTGGAACAGTTTCCGATATTGAAAGAACGGATTGTCTCGTGGCTGATCCAAATCAATAAATTGAGCAGATACCATACAGCATTTTATACATATCAGATCGCAACAGCGTTTGAGAGAGTTATTGCATTTGATCTTGCAGATGCCAGACAACGGATCTTCCCAGAGTTATATAAGGACTCAAAAAATGCGGGGTTATTGGGAATGCTGGCATATAGGTTGTATGAAAATACTGCCATGCAGCAAGACGTAGATAACATGGTGCTCCAATGGATGCAGGAGCAGCGGGAATGGGTGTGGTTGTGGAAATCAGCAAGCCTGGCATATTCTGTGTTGATAGAAAAGGGCTGTCGAGTATCTTTTGATTTAAAGTTACAAAAAACGATCAGCAAAAGAATATTGTATTTCAGAAAAGATGATGCGATCTTTATTGCTGCGCTTTTAATTCAGTCAAAATATTTAAGGTCAATGTTTGCAAATGCTATTTATGATGCATTTCATAGAGAAAAAGAAAGAACGGGGAAATTACGCATTGTCCAGGTTTATATTAACATTGTCAGACACAGCTATTATTTGGTAAGTGAATCTTTTGTGGAATTACCGTTGGTAGCATGTGATACAAAAAAGCAGCAGGAATATATTATGCCGGTTATCGAACAGGCGATGTCCGTCTATCACCTGCGAAAACAGTTATATGTGATTTTGAAAACATATCTGAAAGAATTGTCGGTTTATGAATATTCGGAACGTGTTTTAAACCATATGTGTGCATATTTTTATGTGATGACATTATCCGGGGAAAATTATCGACAGGAGATCCTGGAGATTTTGAAAAAAAGCAATAACAGGATCTCTGCTCAAATTTATCAGAGATTGTCTGGTGTTTAAGAAAAAGGAGGAGAGTTTTGATTATATGAAGGAATTTCAAAATAAATTTATTATAAAAGAAGAACCATACCAGGGAGGATTTTTTTCAAAGATACCAAATACGGAAAAGCATGGTTCGGCGTTCATTCTGACGAAGGGATACAATGACGATATTATTGTTGATGAATACACCACAGTGAAACAGATCAGGCAGGGAAAGTATACGCAGCTTGTGGAAATATCTACACTTCCATATATAAGAAATATACAGATTGATGCACCAAGCAGAGAGACATACTATTCTTTTCGGGTGTCAGTGAAAGCAGTTATAGAAGTGGCTGATCCGATTACATTTTATGAAAATAAGAATCTGGATGTGGATTTATATTTTGACCATGTATTCTCAATGGATGTTAAAAAGATTACGCGTAAGTACAGTATTCTGGATTATGACGGAATGGATGATGAACTGGCGCAAAAATTATCTTCGCTCAGCACTGTGGATGAGTCAACGGGGCTTCAGTATCAGGTATCGGCGGTAGATGCTATACCGGGGGAAGAGGCAGTAGAGTATGTTAGAAAATTTGGAACACAGAAATTGGATGCGATGTTAAAAAAGAATGCGAGAGAACTGACGGATATATTGACAGATGATTATTCGCAAGCAGTAAAGACAGAGGTCGCAGAAGGCAAACTGACAGAAACCGAGGCGTTAGAAAAGATTCAGGAACATGATGCTATGATCCAGAAAAACCGGATCAACTTAGTGAGGGAATTAAGAGAAGATGGATTTATTACGGATAGAGATGCCAAGATTCGTGTAGAAACTGTGTTGAATGGAATAGCGAAACAAGATCAGATAAAAGAGGCGGCAGTGGAACAAAAAGACATTGCAGGCATTGATCAGTTTTTCACAGAGGAAGAGGAGAAATGAGTGTAATCATAAGTGCTTTTTTATCATTACCGTTTGGGGTTCGGGTGGCGGTTTCGCTTGCGGTATGGATTCTTGTTTTATGGAAGTTTTTCGGAAACTATATCCGATATGGTTTATCGGTCATTCCGTTTCTGCTCAGGTTACTGTTCCGCTTGTTGTATTGGATTGTAGAAATTCCTGTGACAACCATTCACAGTAAATTTGGATCAATTTTTTTAGCCAAACTGGAAAATAAAATGTCCACAGTGGGTGAGCATATAGATTATGTGATCGGCTGTTGGTATAGTGGATGGCATACCAATAGGAAAATAGAATTTAAGAAGTGTCTGATTGTTTATTTGGTATGTATTGCTATTGTATTAGTTCCATTTTACATGAACATAAACAATGATATCTTAGAAGTGGGACAGACCTTGTATACAAGAGGGGAAATGGCTTGTGTGAACTGGCTGGAAGAACACAAGTGGTATGATCCCAAAAACCAGAAGGAAATACATAAGACGAAACAGATGGGACAGACAGGGGAACAAAGGGAAGCGCAGGAAATAATGTTGGTGGTTTCAGGGGTGAATAGTTCCCTGTTAGTCAGAGATATTCCATCAACGGAAAATTGTACAGTGTTGGATCGGCTGCAGAATGATGACATAGTTGTATGGACAGGACAGATGGTATTTGCGGAAGCAGAAGGTGATCATGTAGAACCATGGGTGAAAATTATAACTCAAAATAATGTTGAGGGATGGAGCAGACTATATTATCTTCATCCAGAGCAATATGCGGATGAAGTGTTTTTTGTAGGAAAAGAGTAATGAGTTAAAAATATTACGTGAAAGTAATTTCAGAAGGTTTCCACTATAAGGCAAATAGAAAAGTATGTGTAAGGACTAGTAACAATCATTGCTTATAGGGACAGAGCAGCACCACCAGCTAAGCTAGCTGGTGGTGCTGCTTCATTTCCCCGCTACAGATCATCTACTGTGCAGCCGGGTCCGCAGCCTGCTGTTCCGGCTGGACATCCTGAGGTGTTTCCGGAGGAGTTTCTGCCGGAGTTTCCGCGGCCGGTACATCGCCCGTCGGTGCGGCGGCGCCTGCATCAGGAGAAGTGTCACCGGCGCCTCCGGTTGTCGGAGCGTTTGGATCTTCACTTCCGGCAGCATTCAGACTGTTTGCCAGATCATCTGTCAAAAGATACGGCGCGTCCTGTGTGCCGGCGCTTCCACCGGTAATATATACATTCGAGGAGCGCAGTTCTTCCGGACAGGTATCTGTGGCAATGCCGCCGGTAGACAGGTCGATTGTTACACGCACATGGTGATCGCAGTAATCTTTCGGTACCGTTCCGGAAGCAAAATATTCGGATTCGACCATGCTGCCACGCGGATCACTGTCACACAGACCGGCAACGGCGAGTTTTCCGGATTTCTTGCAGACCGTCGCGGTCGTAATGCCGTCCGGCTTATCAAAATCCTTATAGTCCAGATTCTCATGGATCCGTCCCATAACGGATTTCCAGAGGGTTTTCGGATAGGTGGTGTAGGAAAGCTCGGCGTTGTCATCGTAGCCGCCCCATACCACGCAGGTATAATAAGGCGTATATCCGGCAAATAAAGCATCACGGTCACTCGAAGTCGTACCGGATTTACCTGCCTGCGGCATTCCGTTAAAATGCGCCGGACGACCGGTTCCGTTTGTCAGAACATCCTCCATGGCGTTGGTCAGAAGCCATGCGGTAGTTTCCTTTAAAACGGTATGTGTCTGCGGCGTGTTGTCGATCAGCACATTGCCGTCATGATCTAAGATCTTGGTATAAAAACGTGGTTTGGTGTAAGTACCGCCGTTTGCGATCGTTGCGTAAGCCGCGGTCAGTTCCAGGTTGGTCACACCGTTTGTGATACCGCCGAGCGCGAGCGCCTGTGTGCGGTCGGAATCACAGAGTGTGGAAAAGCCAAAATTTTGAAGATATTCATAACCGATGTCCACACCGATATCCGTCAGGGTCTTTACTGCGACGATATTGATCGAGTAGGTGATACCTTCCCGGATCGTGGTGAAACCACGGTAAGATTTATCGTAGTTATTGACCGGTGTGTGCGCTGCATTGGAATAAGTATACGGCGCGTCATCCTGAACGGATGCGAGCGTCATGCCGCCAATGTCCAGTGCAGGGGCGTAAGCGGACAGGATCTTGAACGTAGAACCGGGCTGACGTTTGGTATCGGTAGCACGGTTTAAGGTCTTGTTCGCGGTTTTGTCACCTCTTCCGCCGACAATGGCTTTTACTTCGCCGGTAGACTGGTCGATCACAGTCATCGAAGCCTGCGGCTGCATGGTGTAGGTGATGGATTCTCCGTTCGGTACGATCGTGTCGCCATCTTCCATGATATCCGCCTTGTACTGCTCGATCGCAGCGTCCACAGCTTCTTTCGAGTCAAAGTCAATGTTGTACTTGCTGTTTTTGCTCTGATAATAGCTTAACATGGTCTGCTCGCTGTAGTTCTGATAAGTGCCGTCCGCTTTCTGGATGGTCAGACGATAGGAGCAGGAGTATTTCGTTTCACTGCCGTAATTATCGGCGTTGTTTACTTCTTCGTCACAGATCTGCTGGATGGACGGATCCTGTGTGGAGTAGATCGTAAGACCGCCCTCGTAGAGCGCTTTGTACGCCTGTGTCTCCGTATAGCCCTTGACTTCCATCAGATCATCGATCACCTGCTCTGTCAGAGCATCTACAAAGTATGAGTTGATATTGTCGGAAGCAGTCTCGGAGTCTACGATCTGGATGCGGTCGTATACATTGTCCGCCATTGCCGTATCATAAGCAGCCTGGTCAATGTATCCCTGATCGAGCATGTTGTTTAAAACCTTGGTGCGGCGCTCCGCATTGGCATCCGGGTTGCTGACCGGGTTATAACGCGAAGGGTTCTGCGTGATCCCGGCGATCACAGCGCATTCGGACAGAGTAAGCTCGGACACATCCTTATTAAAATAACGCTGGGACGCGGCCTGAACGCCTAAAGTGTTCTGACCGAGGTTTATGGTATTTAAGTAATTTTCCAGGATCCAGTCCTTGTCCTCCACTTTTTCAAGCTGAATGGCGAGATACTGTTCCTGGATCTTACGTTCCATTTTATCCGCGAAAGAACTTTCGCTGGTCCAGTCGGTAAAAACATTATTTTTTAATAACTGCTGGGTAATGGTACTGGCACCCTGCGAGAATCGGCCGGAAGTGATACCGGTGATCCCGGCACGGACGATACCGGTTATATCAATACCATTGTGTTCGTAAAAGCGCGCGTCTTCGATCGCAACAAAAGCATGCTGCAGATCGAGCGGTATCTCGTCGATCGTCACATAGACACGGTTGGAACCGGATGCGACCAGAGTAGCGGTCTCATTTCCCTGGTTATCCAATACGGTGGAAAGATATCCGGTCGGAGTAGCGTCAATATCATGGATGTCAGGGGCGGAATCCACAATGCCCTTGTACACACCATATCCGGCACAGCCGCCAACCACGGTGAAAGCGATCAGACACACCAGAAGTGTTTTCGCAAATATGACGGTAAACTTTTTACGAATCATGGTACCCTTGGAAAGAAGCTCTTTTTCTTTCTTTGCAGTACTTTTTCTTCCATAATTCATAAGTGAGCCTCCTTTTTTATGGCAATCTTATAAAAACATTATTTCACTATTATAGCAAATTTGTCACGGTTAATAAAGCGAAAAGTGACCGGATTTATACATAGCATAACCATTTTTGGATTGAATAACCATTTTTGCCATGTTAATATAGAAAGAAGAAAACAAAAAAAGAGGCGGCAGGAGACGTTTTATGAGCGAAGGATATAAGATCGTATATGAGGGCGGAAGCGGCGAGATCGAAGAGAAAAAATCGAGGTTCATCGCAACGGTACGGCCGGTCGGATCGGAAGAGGAAGTGACGGCATTTCTTGCAGAGATGAAAAAGAAATACTGGGATGCGAGACACAACTGCTTTGCGTATGTGATCGGGGAAAAGAATGAACTGGTGCGCTGTTCGGATGACGGAGAACCGAGCGGAACAGCGGGACGCCCGATGTTGGATGTGCTGCTAAAAGAAGAACTCCATAATGTGGCGGTGGTGGTGACACGTTATTTCGGCGGAACACTGCTTGGAACCGGCGGGCTGGTGCGGGCGTATCAGCAGGCGGTCAAGGAAGGGCTTTCAAACAGTCAGATCGTTGAAAAGCGAAAAGGAAGCCGGCTCGTGATCGACACCGATTATAACGGGATCGGCAAGATCCAGTATCTGTTCGCGCAGGAGGAAATCTCCATACTGGATACCGAGTATACCGATGCGGTTCGGATCACGGCAATGGTTCCGGCAGAAAAAAAGGAACAGATCGAGAAAGCACTGATGGAGGGAACCAACGGAAAGGCGGGAATTTCCTGGGGTGAAACAGTGGAATATGCCTTCATGGATAAGAAACTGAAAATTTTTTAAAAAAAGTGTTGACATTTCTCAAATAGGTACGTATAATATCCATTGTTGACAGCGCAAAACAAACAGCGCAGACAACCTGATGGCCCATCGCCAAATGGTAAGGCAACGGACTCTGACTCCGTCATTTCCAGGTTCGAATCCTGGTGGGCCAGCTACTTGTTAGAAGTACCACGCGAGTGGTACTTTTTTTGAATCATAGGAAATTCCTTCCTATGATTCAAAAACGCTCCGCGGGGATGCGCAGCTCGCGGAGATGAAGTTTATGTTGAACATACCGCTCGCGCGCGAAAGTGTGCGGTAAGCGCACACTTTATTTTAATGGCGACGAGGAAAATGGACGCCGTGCTTGCACGAGCGTCCATTTGACGACCGCTAATCTTAAGCGGGATGCGGAACGCATCCCGTCTCTGTTATCAGGGAAAGGAACGAAAAAGATGTATCAATTTAAAAGCAGGGTAAGATACAGTGAATGTAACGCGAAAGCAGAGATCACGCTTCCGGCGCTGGTGAATTATCTGCAGGACTGCTGTACCTTTCAGTCGGAGGATCTTCGGATCGGCGTGGATTATTTAAAAGAGCATCATGAGGCATGGCTGCTTTCCTCCTGGCAGATTGTCATAAAACGCTATCCGAAAATGGGAGAGGAGATCACGGTAAGCACCTGGCCGTATGCGTTCAAGAGCTTTTACGGCTACCGTAATTTTACGATCGAGGATGAAAAGGGCGAGGTCGTAGCGTACGCAAATTCCGTCTGGATCTTTCTTGATACGGACAGCGGAAGACCAAAGCGTGTGTCGGAAGAGATGCTAAAGGCATATGTGTTTGAGGAGCAGTACCCGATGGAAACCGCGGAGCGCAAGATCCGTCTGCCGGAAGAAATGGATGCGGGCGAACCGTTTGCGGTGCAGAAATTCCACATTGACACCAATCATCATGTAAATAATGAAAAATATATCCTGATGGCAGAAGAATATCTCACCGAGAAAGAGCGTGTGCGGGAAGTACGCGTGGATTACCGCAAGGCGGCGGTGCTCGGGGATATGATCTATCCACAGGCGAAAAAGATGAAAGATAAGACCGTGGTTGCGCTTTGCGATGAGGCGGGAAAACCGTATGCGGTCATCGAATTTCAGACAGAGCAGGGAAAGGAGAGCCAGACGTGTTAAAACTGGGCGAAAAGCAGAAATTACAGGTTGTAAAAAAAGTAGATTTCGGGATCTATCTGGCGGAGCGGGAGGATGACGAGACGAGAGTCCTGCTTCCAAAAAAGCAGGTGCCGGAAGGGATCCGCATCGGTGATGAACTGACCGTGTTTTTATATAAGGATTCCAAAGACAGACTGATCTCCACGCTGACAGAGCCGAAGCTTACGCTCGGTGGTCTTGCGGTATTAAAAGTGGGACAGGTCGGAAAGATCGGCGCGTTTTTGGACTGGGGACTTGAAAAAGATCTGTTTCTTCCATATAAAGAAATGACCCAGAAAGTGGGAGAGGGCGATGAAATATTAGTCACACTCTATATCGACAAGAGCCACAGACTCTGCGCGAGCATGAAAGGAATCTATGATCTGCTGTCCCTGGACTCTCCGTATAAAAAGGATGACACGGTAGAGGGACGTGTCTACGAATTCAGCGACAATTTCGGAACATTTGTGGCAGTGGATGACAAATATTCGGCAATGCTTCCGAATTATGAGGATCACAGTTTTCTCCGCATCGGAGATGTCATCACGGCAAAAGTTACGCATGTCAAAGAAGACGGCAAACTGGATCTGACCCTGCGGGAAAAAGCATATATCCAGATGGACGCGGACGCAGAGAAAGTGATGCAGGTCATTGAGGAATATGCCGGTGTATTGCCGTTTTCGGATAAGGCATCACCGGAAGTGATAAAACGTGAGACCGGACTCAGCAAAAACGCGTTTAAGCGCGCAGTCGGAAGACTCTATAAGGAACGCAGGGTAGAGATCACGGAGCATGCGATCCGCAAAGTGAAATAAGGCAGTAAGCGGACAGCGGTCCGCATATAAAATAAAAGAAAGAAGGATATCAGCATGAAGAAAGTAATCAGTACACCAAAGGCTCCGGCAGCGATCGGACCGTATTCACAGGCAATCGAAGTAAATGGAATGGTATACACATCCGGCATCATCCCGGTTGTACCGGAGACCGGAGAGATCCCGGAAGGATCCGAGGCACAGGCAAAGCAGGCACTGACAAACCTTTCCAATCTGCTTTTGGCAGCAGGAACCAACATGGACAATGTGGTAAAGACAACCGTATTCATTAAAGAGATGAATGATTTCGGAACCATCAATGAAGTGTATAAGACATTCTTTACCAGCGATTTCCCATCCAGAAGCTGTGTGGAAGTTGCGCGTCTTCCGAAAGACGTTATGCTTGAGATCGAAGCGATCGCGATAAAATAAAACGATTAAATAAGAAGAAAAAAGACGGGCAGTTACACGAAAGAAGAGGTGTAACTGTCCGTTTTTTACATGGAGCCGAGCGTGGAATAATAGTGATCCAGATATTTTTCGGCCGCGTTCATAAAATTGTCGATACTTCCAAAACTTGCGATCGTGATGATGCTGATTAGGATCATCATAGCGCCGATGAAAATGCCGATCGCGTTTAAAATAAGTCCCGCCACGGTGTTTTTCGGATAGGCATTGCTGCTGCCTCTTGAGAGCAGCGCCAGGATAAGCCCGATCGAACCAAAGATCAGAGAAGTGCCAAAACAGCTTGCGATGATCGAGATGATGCCAAAGGCAACCGACGCGAACGCCATGGTGGAAGAACTTTTGTCAGAATTCATAAAAATTTCTCCTTAAAATCCCAAGAATTAAAATTTCTCTTATTTTACCATGACGCGGATGAAAAGTAAACGTTTCCTTGTTTCGCGGAACGCTTCGGGGTATAATATGGCTATCAGAAAGAAATGAGGAAAGAGACATGGACATTACAGCAAAACTTGCAGAAGAACTGCAGATCCGGAAGAAACAGGCGGAGGCTGCGGTAAAACTGATCGATGAGGGAAATACGATCCCGTTCATTGCCAGATACCGGAAAGAAGCGACAGGAGCCTTAAACGACGAGGTGCTTCGCAGTCTGGCAGAACGCCTGACCTATCTGAGAAATCTGGAGGAGAAAAAGGAACAGGTTTTATCCAGCATTGAGGAACAGGGAAAACTGACCGCAGAATTAAAGACACAGATCCTTGCGGCGGAAACCATGGTTGTAGTGGATGATCTGTATCGCCCATATCGTCCGAAGCGCCGTACCAGAGCGATCATCGCGAGAGAAAAAGGATTGCAGCCGCTTGCGGATCTGATCTGGCTTCAGATGTCAAAGACACCGCTTGCCGCAGAGGCGGAAAAATACATAGATCCGGAAAAAGAAGTAAATACAGCAGAAGACGCGATCACCGGCGCGAAAGATATTCTTGCCGAACAGATCTCGGACGAAGCGGATTACCGTATCCGTATCCGGGAAATGACGGTAAAAGAGGGAAAGATCGTATCTTCGGCAAAGGACAAAGAGGCGGAGTCGGTCTATGAGATGTATTATGAATTTGAAGAGGGGATCGCGAAACTGGCGGGACACCGCATCCTTGCACTCAACCGTGGGGAGAATGAAAAGATCCTCACCGTGAAGGTGCAGGCACCGGAGGATCGTATCCTTTCCTATCTGGAGCGGAAAGTAATAAAAAGGGACAACCCGGTCACATCCGGTGTGTTAAAAGAAGTGATCGCGGACAGTTACAGCAGACTGATCGCACCGGCGATCGAGCGTGAGATCAGAAGCGGCCTGACTGAGCGCGCGGAAGATGGCGCGATCCGGGTATTCGGCAAGAATCTCGAACAGCTTCTGATGCAGCCGCCGATCGCGAATCAGGTGGTGCTTGGATGGGATCCTGCGTTCCGTACCGGGTGCAAGCTTGCCGTGGTGGACGAGACCGGAAAAGTCCTGGATACCACAGTCATCTATCCGACGGCGCCGCAGAATAAAGTGGCAGAGGCGAAAGAGGTGTTAAAGAAACTCATCGCAAAATACGGGATCACACTGATCTCGCTTGGAAACGGAACCGCATCGCGCGAATCAGAGCAGATTATTGTGGAACTGTTAAAAGAAATTCCGCAGAAAGTGCAGTACATCATCGTAAATGAGGCGGGAGCGTCGGTCTATTCCGCAAGTAAGCTCGCAACAGAAGAATTCCCGAATTTTGATGTGGGACAAAGAAGCGCGGCATCCATGGCAAGACGACTGCAGGATCCGCTCGCGGAGCTGGTAAAGATCGATCCGAAATCCATCGGTGTCGGTCAGTATCAGCATGATATGAACCAGAAAAAATTAAGCGAAGCGCTTCAGGGTGTGGTAGAAGGCTGCGTAAACAAAGTCGGCGTAGACTTAAATACGGCTTCCGTATCGCTTCTGTCCTATATTTCCGGTGTGAGCAAGGTGATCGCCAAGAACATCGTTGCCTACCGCGAGGAGAATGGACGTTTCGCGGCGCGCAGTGAGCTCTTAAAAGTGGCAAAACTCGGACCGAAAGCCTATGAACAGTGCGCGGGATTTTTGCGCATCGCGGATGGGAAAAATCCGCTGGATGCGACGGGCGTACATCCGGAATCCTATGAGGCGGCAAAGAAACTCTTGGAAAAGCTCGGATTTTCCACGGAGGATGTAAAAAACAGAAAACTTTCCGGCATCGGCAAAAAAATATCGGATTATCCCAAACTTGCAGAGGAGCTTGGCGTAGGTGAAATGACACTGAAAGATATTGTAAAAGAACTGGAAAAACCGGCGCGTGATCCGAGAGAGGATATGCCAAAGCCGATCCTGCGCAGTGACGTGCTTGAGATCAAAGACTTAAAGCCGGGCATGATCTTAAAAGGAACCGTGCGCAACGTGATCGATTTCGGGGCGTTTGTGGATATCGGCGTGCATCAGGACGGACTGGTGCATATTTCCCAGATCTGTGACCGCTACATCAAGCATCCCTTAGAGGCAGTGAGCGTCGGGGACATCGTGGATGTGCAGGTCATGAGCGTGGATGTGAAGAAGCAGAGAATTCAGCTTACCATGAAATTTCAAAAATAGAGAAGCAGGTGGGAGAATATGAAACTGTTGTATGCAGAGGACGAGGAGGAAATGTCCGAGGCGGTTGTGGACATTCTGACTTATCACAAATACACCGTAGACGCGGTTTACGATGGAGAGGAAGCGCTTTCCTATGCTCATGCGGAACAATATGACGGGATCATTCTGGATGTCATGATGCCAAAAAAGAGCGGACTTCAGGTGTTAAAAGAATTAAGGGCGGAGGGATGTAAGACACCGATCCTTCTTCTTACTGCGAAAGCAGAGGTGGAAGACCGGATCGAAGGGCTGGATCTCGGGTCGGATGATTATCTGCCCAAACCATTCGTCATGGGGAAGTGTGCGTGCCATGCTGCGCAGACGCGAGGAGTTTACGCCGAATGTTCTGACCTGTGGCGGGGTCTCGTTAAACCAGAGTACTTATACGAGTCGGCTGCGTTAAAAAACATCGAGATACACGAAGAGATCGCGGCGGGTGTGGATGTCCATGCAAGCCGGGAGAACCTGATCCAGCTGATCTCCATCCTTTTTGATAACGCGGTCAAATACGCAAGTGAGGGCGATCGCACTGGCATATGGGGGCACACTTGGCGCGTCCTATGAAAAAGACGACATCATCTGCTTTACGCTAAGATTAAAAGAACCCTGATACGCATGCAACCCCCAAAAGGGACAAAAAACTTGACAGAAGAGAAAAACGGCATTACACTGTGCATGTAAAAGAATAAAATCTTCGGGGCAGGGTGATGTGCAGGACACAGATTCCCGACCGACGGTGATACCGGAGTCATTAGACTGCCGGAAAGTCCGTGAGCTGAGCGATCAGCTGATCCGGTGAGATTCCGGAACCGACAGTACAGTCTGGATGTGAGAAGATAGCGATAGAGAATGCCCCCGGATATTTTGTCCGGGGGTTTTGCTATAGGAAATGTCCCGGAACGAAAAGGAGCAAAAAAGATATGCACACAAGACAACACAACGTTCGTTACATGACAGTTACGGCAATGCTTTCCGCAGTGGCATTTGCGCTGATGTTTTTCGAATTCAGCATTCCGTTTTTAGTACCGTCCTTTATACAGATGGATCTTTCTGAACTTCCGGCGCTGATCGGAGCATTTGCGATGGGGCCGTGGTACGGCGTGATCATCTGCCTGATCAAAAACCTGATCCATCTGTTGATCACAACGACCGGCGGAGTGGGAGAACTTTCCAACTTTATCCTGGGAGCGGCATTTGTGCTTCCGGCGGGACTGATCTACCAGAGAAAGAAGACCAAAAAAAACGCGGTGATCGGATCTGTCCTCGGAGCTGCGTTCATGGCGCTTCTCAGTGTGGCGTCCAACTACTTCATCGTGTATCCGGTATACACGGCGTTTCTGCCGATGGATACGATCCTTGCGATGTATCAGGAGATCCTGCCAAGCGCAGATACATTACTGAAATGCCTGGTCATCTTTAATATGCCGTTTACCTTTGTAAAAGGCATGCTAAGCGTCATCATCACCCTTTTGATCTACAAACATATTTCGCCGATCATAAAAGGTGTGTCAAACAAATAGTGAGCTGTTCTGCCGGATTCCATTTGTGGATTCCGGCATTTTTTAGTTGGAATTGTCATTTCATTCAAACAATGCTATACTTTTAACAAAACGAAAAAGACAGGAAGAAAACATGATCTATGAAACATATTCTGCGGAAGAAACAGCCGCATTGGGAGAAAAATTAGGACGGGAGGCAAAGCCCGGAGATGTCTGCACGCTGATGGGAGACCTCGGTGTCGGAAAGACGGTGCTGACCCAGGGGATCGCAAAGGGACTCGGGATCACGGAGCCGATCTCAAGCCCGACGTTCACGATCGTGCAGGTCTACGAGGAAGGACGTCTGCCGTTTTACCATTTTGATGTTTACCGCATCGGAGATATCGAGGAGATGGACGAGATCGGATATGAGGACTATTTTTACGGACAGGGGCTTACCATGATCGAGTGGGCAAACCTGATCGAAGAGATCCTGCCGCCGGTGCGAAAAGAAATTACCATAGAAAAAGATCTTGAAAAAGGATTTGATTACCGTAAAATTACGATAGAGGAGGTAGGAGCATGAAAATACTCGGAATAGACAGCTCCGGACTGGTCGCAAGCGTGGCGGTCACAGAGGATGACAATCTGCTTGGGGAATTTACGATGAATTATAAAAAGACGCATTCCCAGACCCTGCTTCCGATGTTGGACGAGCTTGCAAAGATGATAGAACTGGATTTAAATACCATAGACGCGATCGCGGTTTCCGGCGGGCCGGGTTCATTTACCGGACTCCGCATCGGTTCCGCAACAGCGAAAGGACTTGGCCTCGCACTGGAAAAACCGCTTATCCACATACCTACCGTGGACGCGCTTGCTTATAATCTCTGCGGACACCGGGACATGGTATGCCCGCTCATGGACGCGAGAAGAAACCAGACTTACACCGGGTTATATACCTTTGATGGAAATAAAATGCAGGTGGAGCTTGCACAATGCGCGGTCGGGATCGATGAGATCGTAGAAAAGATCAATGAGAAACAGCGCGCGGTCGTATTTTTGGGAGACGGGGTGCCGGTATTTGAGACGTATATCAGAGAGCAGATCAATGTTCCTTATACCTTTGCGCCGGCGCATGTAAACAAACAGCGCGCGGCAGCAGTTGCGGCACTCGGAGAGATCTACTATAAAAAAGGAAAGACAGAGACGGCGGCGGAACACCGCCCGGATTATCTGCGCCTGTCACAGGCAGAGCGGGAACGCATGGAAAGAGAGAATGCGAAGCATGCTTGAGATAACGGAGATGACAGAAGCGGATCTTGACGGAGTCGCAGCCATAGAGGCAGAGGTATTTTCAATGCCCTGGAGCAAAAAGGGATTCGCGGATACCCTGGGTATGGATAACGTGATCTTTTTAGTGGCGCGGGAAGATGGAGAAATAAAGGGCTACTGCGGGCTTTATCAGGCGGCGGATGAGGGAGAGATCACCAACGTGGCAGTAGCGCCGGTACACCGCAGACAGCGGATCGCGGACCGGATGCTCGAGCGGCTTTTACATCTGGCGTATGAACGCGGAACACGAAACTTCGTTCTGGAAGTACGCTGCTCGAATGAAGCGGCGATAAACCTGTATCAAAAATACGGATTTTTCATACAGGGCAGGCGGAAGGGATTTTATGAACAGCCGAAAGAAGATGCTTATATTATGACATTTGCAAAATAATAGGACGGGAAAAAGATGTTAGATGTTTGTTTATTGGGAACAGGGGGAATGATGCCGCTGCCAAACCGGTGGCTGACTTCCCTGATGACAAGATACAATGGAAGCAGTCTGATGATCGACTGCGGAGAAGGAACGCAGATCGCGGTCAAAGAAAAGGGATGGAGCTTCAAACCGGTGGATGTGATCTGTTTTACGCATTACCACGCGGATCATATCAGCGGACTGCCGGGAATACTGCTCACAATGGGAAATGCGGAACGGACAGAGCCGCTTACTTTAGTAGGTCCGAAGGGATTGGAGCGGGTCGTCAGCGCGCTTCGCATGATCGCGCCGGAACTTCCGTTTGAGATCAACTATATAGAACTGACAGAGCCGAAGCAGACGATAGAGCTGTGCGGATATGTCATACATGCATTTCGGGTAAATCACAATATTACCTGTTACGGCTACTCGATCGAGATCAAAAGAACCGGAAAATTCAGTGTAGAGGCGGCACACGAGAAAGGAATTCCGCAGAAATACTGGAACCGTCTGCAAAAAGGGGAGACCCTGACGGAGGATGGCAGAATCTATACGCCGGATATGGTGCTCGGACCGCCGAGAAAAGGCATAAAAGTGACGTACTGTACGGATACCAGACCGACGGCATCCATTGTGGAACACGCGAAAGGATCGGATCTTTTTATCTGTGAGGGAATGTATGCGGAAAAAGAAAAGATTACAAAGGCAAAACAGTATAAACACATGACATTTTACGAGGCGGCGCAGATGGCAAAAGAAGCGGGAGTAAAAGAACTGTGGCTCACGCATTACAGTCCGTCGCTGGTCCGCCCGGAAGATTATAAAAAAGAAGTACAGAAAGTGTTTGCAAATACCGTTTTAGGAAAAGACGGAAAGACGGTAGAAATTGATTTTGAGGAGGAATGAGCATGAAAAAACAGATACGCATGATAATCGTGGGACTGGTTTGTGTGGCGCTTGTAGTGGGATACTATTATCATCTGTCACACCGGAGCACAAAGACGGCGGAGGATACGACAGAGCTGACAGCGATCACGAAGATCACAACAAAGAATCTGGACACATCCTATCCACAGACTCCCAGAGAAGTGATCAAGCTGTACAATGACATTTTAAAATGCTATTACAACGAGGACTGTACCGAGGATGAGATCCGGGCACTGGGTGCGCAGGCGAGAAAGTTGATGGATGACGAGCTGCTTCAGAACAATCCGGAAGACCAGTATTATTCCGCGCTCATGACAGACATCCAGAATTATAAAGATGCGGGAAAAACGATCAATACAACGGATGTGTGTGACAGTGATGAGATCGTAAAAAAGACGGTGAACGGGGCGGAGTGCGCCTATGTCACAGCTTCCTATTTTGTAAAAGGGAAGGATGGATATACCAAGACATACCAGCAGTATGTGCTGCGCCAGGATGAAGACGGAAAGTGGAAGATCCTTGCGTATGAAGTGGTAAAAGGAAATGGAGACAGTACAGATCATGAATAAAGAGAAAGAAATCAGGGTGCTTGGCATAGAAAGTTCCTGTGATGAGACTGCGGCTGCGGTCGTGGTGAATGGCAGGGATGTGCGTTCAAATATTATTTCCTCGCAGATCGCCCTGCATACACTGTATGGAGGTGTAGTGCCTGAGATCGCGTCCAGAAAACATATCGAGAAAATAAACCAGGTGATCGAGGAAGCCTTAAAAGAAGCGGAAATGACACTGGATGATATGGATGCGATCGCGGTGACCTACGGGCCGGGGTTAGTAGGCGCACTGCTTGTCGGTGTCGCTGCGGCAAAGGCCATCAGCTACGCGAGAAACATTCCGTTGGTCGGCGTGCATCATATCGAGGGGCATATCAGCGCCAACTATATCGAAAATAAAGAATTGGAGCCGCCGTTTTTATGCCTCGTGGTATCCGGCGGTCATACGCATTTGGTAAAAGTGCAGGATTACGGAAAATATGAAATACTCGGGCGTACCAGAGATGACGCGGCAGGAGAAGCGTTTGATAAAGTGGCACGGGCGATCGGACTCGGGTATCCGGGCGGACCGAAGATTGAAAAGATCGCGCATGAGGGAGATCCGCATGCGATCGAGTTTCCGCGCGCAAAAATCGCGGATGATCCTTATGATTTCAGTTTCAGTGGACTGAAATCCGCAGTGCTCAACTATTTAAACGGCTGTAAAATGAAAGATATCGAGATCGTACCGGCAGATGTGGCGGCATCTTTCCAGCAGGCAGTGGCAGACACGCTGATCGAACATGCGGTGCGGGCAATCGATGAATTTAAAATGGACAAATTTGCGATCGCGGGCGGCGTGGCATCCAATGCGACACTGCGTGAAGGAATAAGAAAGGCGTGCGAAAAGAAAGGTGTGGCGTTTTATCATCCGTCACCGATCCTTTGCACCGATAATGCGGCGATGATCGGGGCGGCAGGCTATTATGAATATCTGGCGGGAACCAGATCCGGGCTTGATCTTAACGCCGTTCCGAATCTGAAACTGGGTGAACGCTGATGGAAAAAGAAAAAATAGTGGCGCTTGTGCTTGCGGCGGGAACCGGGAAGCGCATGCAGAGCAGTACGGCGAAGCAGTATATGCTCCTTGGTGGGAAACCACTGGTCTGCTATGCGCTGGAGGCGTTTGAGCGCAGCCCGGTCGATGAGGTGATACTGGTCACCGGAGAAAAAGAGATCGATTATTGTAAGAATGACATCGTAAAAAAATACGGGTATCAGAAAGTGACCCGGGTCGTAGCAGGCGGTAAGGAACGCTATCATTCGGTATATCAGGGTTTAAAAGCAATCGGACAGGCGGATTATGTGCTGATCCATGACGGAGCGAGACCGTTTGTGACAGAGGACATTATCTGCCGTTCGATCGATACGGTGAAAAAAGAAAAAGCGTGTGTGGTGGGGATGCCGGTAAAAGACACCATAAAAATTGCCACAGAGGATACTTACGCATCCGTCACTCCGGACCGGAGACTGGTGTGGATGATACAGACCCCGCAGGCATTCTCTTATCCTGAGATCCTGCAGGCATACGAAAAGATCATTGCAGACGGAGACGATTCCGTGACAGACGATGCAATGGTCTTAGAGCACGCTGCGCATATGCCGGTAAAGCTGATCGAGGGCAGTTATCACAACATTAAGATCACAACGCCGGAAGATATGAAAATTGCAGAAATGTTCTTGAAAGAGTATTTTTAATCAGAATTTGAAAAAAATGAAAAAATTATATTGACAGCTGGTCCAGGAGATGATAGAATCATTTTTGCGCTGATTTGAGAAGCGGTGATGAGATAAAGCATCGTGACAGCTGCAAACACAATTCCCTTGATTGAGGAAATGTTGTTGGAGAGATATCGAAGTGGTCATAACGAGGCGGTCTTGAAAACCGTTTGTCCGCAAGGGCGCGTGGGTTCGAATCCCACTCTCTCCGTTCATCTTTTTTAGATGAATGTTTAAAAAAATGAATATGAAAAATATTCGACTGGAGAAGTACCCAAGCTGGCCGAAGGGACACCCCTGGAAAGGGTGCAGGTCGTTAACAGCGGCGCGAGGGTTCAAATCCCTCCTTCTCCGCTCATCGGATGCCGATTTATCACTTACTGTCGGATGGAGACAGAAAGACAGAAAAAAGATAAAAAAGTGTTGACAAAACACGAACGGCATGATAAGATGTATATCGCTCTGCTGATGACAGAGTGATGAAAAATAAAAAAGTTAAAAAAATTCTTGACACGGCGAAAACATTTTGATAAAATGAATAAGCTGTCGAAAAGACAAAGGACATTGAAAACTGAACAGTGAAATAACCTTGAAAGATTCGTAAGAGAATAATTCA
>ERZ827458.148-NODE-148-length-128516-cov-9.478324_pt1 | contig 128516 bp, 115 predicted proteins | sample MGYA00519706_ERZ827458 | MGnify/ENA primary metagenome ERZ827458 (study PRJEB31778, sample SAMEA3449309) | human gut metagenome | biome: human gut; feature: human-associated habitat; material: faeces | place: United Kingdom | collected 2010/2012 ... | reverse complement strand
GACAAGCAGGAAAACCTGTAGTAAGATGAATTTGACCAATATATCTACTGAAAGGAGTATCCTGCATGTCTCAACAGCATTCTAACACAAAGAAACGTTCTTTCCAACACCTGACGCCTTATCAGCGCGGGCAAATCCAGGCTATTATAGAACAAAGAATTCCCAAATACGTGATACAAAAAGTGCAAGATTGGATCAACAGACTTCCGCGGCGTTTGCTTGGCTATCACACACCGGAAGAGCTTTTCAAGGAGCAGATTGCTCGACTTTCATCTGCTACATAATTTTTCTGAGTGACTGTCCGATTTGATATTGCAATTTAGTGAGGAAATATAAAATAACAAAGAGAATCCTTTTGGGGAAATCAGAGTCATTTTATGATGAAAGTCCCCTTTATTGATATAAATTTCTCCGGATTGCCGGGTATTTCAGTAAAGGTGTTTAATATGGTGGATTTGATTCACTCGCAGGCATTATGGGGGGGGAGGGGAAATGAAACCAAAAAACTTGACGTTTCTCTCCATGGTGTGTATGATAATGTTCAATAACTAAGAGCAGGGAACGAGAGGAATACAGACGGAGTAGTTTCAGAGAGCCGGCGGCAGGTGAAAGGCGGCATGAAAGGTCTGTGGACGATCACTCGTGAGCTTCCGCGGCTGAACAGAGTAGGTGGCGGCGTCATCCACGTTACGGACAGGAGCCATAAGTATAATGCAGGGTGGTACCGCGATGAATTCGCCCCTGTCCGATTTATTCGGGCAGGGTTTTATATTACCCGGAGGCAGAGTGATAAATGCAAGGTGGTACAGCGCTATGCGCCCTTGTCTGAGTATTTCAGGCGGGGCGCTTTTATTCTACTTATGGACATGAGTGATAAATCAGGGTGGTACCGCGCAGGAGCGCCTCTGCATGGATGTTTTCCATGGAGGTGTTTTTTATTTTCAGGAAAAGAGGGAATGGATATGAAATGGAACAAAATGATGAGACGGACGGCGGCAATTGTCATGGTCGCGGCGGCAGTATCAGGTCTGACGGGCTGCGGAGCGGAAAAGAAAACTTCTGCTGTCATGGGGGATGCCAAGGTGGCCAAGGTCGGTTTTCTGAATGGTGTTACCGGAGGCGTAGCGGCTTACGGTATTGCAGAGAAAGAAGGCTTCGATCTGGCTGTAGAAGAGGTAAACCGCGGAGGAAAAATACATTTCGATGTGGAGATGGCGGATACGAAGGGAAATATTCAGCAGGCGGTGAGCGCGGCGCAGAAGATGATTTCCGATAAGAAGGTCATTGTTATCGGTCCGCTGATTTCAGGGGAGTATAAGGCGGTAGGACCTCTTTTCCAGAAAGCGAAGATCCCGCTTCTCGGTGCGGCAACGACAGCGGAAGGCTTGATGGAGATCGGTGATTATATGTTCAGAAATTGTGTGCCTGAATCTAAGAATATCCCGCAGACGGTAGCCAAGACGCATAAGCTGCTCGGGTATAAACGGGTGGCGGTTTTATATTCAAATAATAATGAGCACCAGGTGTCGGCGTACAAAATTTTTAAAAAGTCTTTGGAGGCTGAGGGGGTTGAGATCGTGCTGACGGAAACGTTTGCCGACAAGGATACGGATTTTTCCGCACAGTTGACGAAGATCCACGATGTGAAGCCTGACGCGGTTATCGTTGCTGGATATTATCAGGAAGGAGGCCTTATTTTGAAAAAGATGCGGGAGATGGGGATGGACCAGCCTGTTCTTGGAGATAACGGATTCGTTTCTCCCGAACTTGTGAAAATTGCCGGAAAGGCAGCGGATAATGTGTATGTGTCTTCCATGTGGTCGCCTGACAGGGACAGTGAGACAACGAGGGAGTTCGTAAAAAATTTCCGTGCAAAGTACAATCATGATCCGGATAATTTTGCGGCGTGCGCTTATGTATCGGTGAAACTGGCGGCAAAGGCGATGGAGAATGCGGGGACGACGACAGACTCTACAAAACTCCGTGACGCTTTGGCAAAGGTGCAGAATTTTGAGAGCGCCGTAGGATCTATGACATTCAACGGTTCCGGAGATCCGGAGGTGGATCTGGTCTTGCTCAAGGTGGAGAATGGGAAATACACCGCACTGAATGTAAAATAGTGTGAGCGATGCGCCGTATCTGCGGAAGTGTGAGGAACCTGCCAGTTATGACTTTTGGCTGCGGTGCAGGAAGGCTGCTATGAAATAGGGGTTGTAAAAAATATTTCCGTCTGAAATGAAATTGATGGTTGACAGAAGTGTTTGAAGTCTGTATGATAGCTTTAATTTAAAAATAAAAAGCGATGAACGGGAAAAAGTCATGTTTCTGAGATGGCAGAGAGCCGGTGGCAGGTGGAAACCGGTATGAAGGATATGACAAACTCTCCCGCAAGCTCCTCGTTGAATCAAGTAGATGGAGGCGTCATCCACGTTACGGACAGGAGCCATAAGTATAATGCAGGGTGGTACCGCGATGAATTCGCCCCTGTCCGATTTATTCGGGCAGGGTTTTATATTACCCGGAGGCAGAGTGATAAATGCAAGGTGGTACAGCGCTATGCGCCCTTGTCTGAGTATTTCAGGCGGGGCGCTTTTATTTTACTTATGGTCATGAGTGATAAATCAGGGTGGTACCGCGCGGGAGCGCCTCTGCATGGATATTTTCCATGGAGGCGTTTTTTTATTTTCAAATCAGGAGGTCAAAATGAATTTCAGTAAAGCAATGAAAGCAGCAGTAATCATTTTTACAGGCGCAATAGCAGCGGCAGGTCTTACTGCCTGCGGCGGGATAAAGACAGCGGCTGATTCTCCGTCAAAGGGCGGCGTGAAGATTGGATTCATCGCGGCGCTTACCGGAGGGGCAGCGGCATACGGCAAGTCCCAGGAGGAAGGAATCCGTATGGCTGCAGAAGAAATCAATCAGAAAGGGGAGATACCGATTGAGCTCTTTGTGGAGGATTCCAAAGGGTCTCCGTCTGATGCCATGAATGTGACAAAGCGGTTAATCCAAAAGAAGGCGGCGGTGATTATCGGGCCGATGACATCGAATGAGGCAAAGGCGGCAGGACCGATCATACAAAATGCTAAAATTCCCTCGTTGGAAATATCGGTTACTGCGGAAGGAATTACGGAAATTGGCGATTATATTTTCAGAAATTCCGTACCCGAGTCGATGAATATTCCCCAGACGGCAAAAAAGACGCACCGTCTTTTAGGGTACGAGACGGCGGCGATTCTCTATGCCCATGATAATGAACAGCATGTAACGGCGCAGAAATATTTCCGAAAGACTCTGGAAGAGGAAGGAGTCAAGATTGTGGATGTGGAAACCTTCGGCAGCAAGGACAGCGAGTATTCTGCCCAGCTGACGAATATAGAGAACGCAAAACCGGACGTGGTTATTGTGTGCAGCTATTATCAGGAAGGGGCGCGGATTTTAAAGAAGATGCGTGAGATGGGAATGAACCAGCCTGTTCTTGGGGATAATGGCTTTGTTTCTCCCGAATTGGGAAAGATGGCGGGCGCCGCCGCGGATAATGTGTATGTGTCATCTATGTGGTCAGCGGCAAGAGATACGGCGGCAACGAAGATGTTTGTGGAGAATTATACGAAAAAGTACGGGCATGCACCTGACCAGTTTGCCGCCGCCGCTTATGACGGCGTGTACATGGCGATGGATGCGGTACAGCGGGCCGGCTCCGTGACAGATACAAGGAAGATTCGTGATGCCATGGCGGAGATGAAGGGGTTTAACGGTGTCTGCGGTACATTCAGCTTTGACGCCAAACGTGATCCTGTAGTGGATCTGGTTCTGCTGAAAATGGAAGATGGTGTGTTCTTGGCGGTCGGGAAACAATCATCATGAAAATAGTTTCCTGCGGGTAATCCGATGCAGATTCGAACTGAAGATACAGGGGATCTGCAGGGGTGGTTTTTGGTTTGTTTTTCTCTATGGTATACTGAAAAACGAGAATTTCTACTATAGTTAGGAGGTATTATGGGAATTTTAAGAATAGTTTGTCTTCTTGTTTTTTCTCTGCTTCTGTCACTTGGGAATGCATCGGCGGCGGGGTGGACGGCAGGGCCCGGTCTTACTCCTTCGGATGATTTTCCTTTATTTAAAACGGTGGAAAAACGGCTCGGGCTGAGTACGGCGAAAATTCCGCACAGCGGGAAAGAGCTCCCAATAGAATTGCGCGTATTCTTTAATGAAGAAATGGACAGGGCGGCAGAGCGGTACCTGCAGGCTTTGAATAAGGAAAGCAGCCATCGCCTGTCCGGCTGGATGGACTGGCAGGCCGGCACGGTAAAACCTTATGTGAGTGTGGTGCTTTTGGAAACGATGACCTATGAAGGAGGGGCGCATCCTCTGAATTATGTAAAAGGAATTACTCTAAACGCCGCGGGAAAGGTGGTGACGCTTGCCGATCTGAAGACGGCCATGCCTTCTCTTTCCGTAGAAGCGCTTCGGGGTGCGGCAGCCAGGGAATGCACGGCCCGGCACATTTCTACAGAAGAGGCGGAGAAAATCACAGAATTCCCGAAAGAATTCTATATAGGGAATAACGGCCATTTGTATTTCATTTTCCAACAGTATGATATCGCACCCTATTCGGAGGGGTGGATCATGGCGGATATGGGGTTATTTCCTTTCTGACGCTGTAGGGGAGTAAAGGAATCGCCTGCAGAGGATTTGTTTCTTTTTTACGTCGGTGCTATAATCAGAGTGATTCCCGTAGATGTACGTGGAATTAATAAACTTTTATTTGAGGAGGAAGTATGAAAAAAACAGCAATGCTTTTGACAGCGTGTCTTTTGGCTGCTTCTTGTATGGTAGTCCATGCGGAAGAACCGTTTCATCGTTCCATCACCGTGACGGGGACGGGCACAGTGACGGCAAAAAATGACATGGCTACGGTGAATTTATCTGTACAAACGATGGCCCGCGATGCCAAAGCAGCTGCCCGTGACAACGCGGATATCATGACGGCGGTGCGAAGCGCAGTTCTTGGAGCTGGCGCGACGGCGGATCATATCGAAACGATGGGGTATAATCTGTATCCGAACAACCAGTATGATGACAAAGGCCGTATGAAATCTACCGTATATGAAGCGGATAACCGTATGAAGATTGTCCTCCATAATTTGGATCAGACGGGCAAGGTAATGGATGCGGCGATTAACGCGGGTGCGAACCATATCGACGGTGTGATATTTTCTGTGAGGAATGAACAGGAATACAGGGATGAAGCTCTCCGCCGCGCGGTGGCCGATGCGAAACGGAAAGCGGACGTTATTGCAAAGACTCTTGGCCGGCCGGTAGTGAACATCATTTCTGTCGGCGAAAACCATACGGAGATCATGCCGCGGTATGCCATGAGTATGAAAGCAGCCGGTGACAGCATGGTGGAAAATGCGGCAACTCCCATGGAAGCGGGAACAGCAGATTTTGAAAGTCATGTGACAGTGGTTTTTGAGATTGTGTGATTTTTACTTCTAATATAATTCCTATATAATAATGTGAAAAATAGACTGTAAGAACCCCGGGGGAAGGCTCTCGGGCTTCTTACCGGATTTTACAGATTTTCCCTTGCACCAAAGTTACGTTTTTGATATAATCAATGCGTCGGGAAGTACCCGGCTTTTTTAAGTGCTTTTTATTGACTGCCATATCTGCTTATGCTATACTGTGTAAGCATGTTGCAATGGCGAAAGCCGAGAAGAGATTTGAGTGAGGTGTAAAGAATGCGTGAAGGAATTACTCTTGCATGCCCGGAATGCAAGCGCCGCAATTATCGTACAAACAAGAACAAAAAGAATAATGCAGAACGTATCGAAATGATGAAATACTGCAAATGGTGCCATAAACATACCCTGCATAAAGAAACGAAATAATTTAGTTTTAGAATGAGGGTGTGAGGATGGCGAAGCGTAAACAACCGACCAAAAGAGAGGTTGCAGAAGAAAACAAGAGTGCCTGGACCCGTTTTTTCCGTGAAACAAAAATGGAAATGAGAAAAGTCATCTGGCCGACAAAACATGAGATGGTGCGTTACACCATTGCAGTTCTCGTATCGGTCGTTCTTGTGTCTCTTCTGATTATCGTAGTGGACTTCATATTCATGCAGCTCTCCAAAGTTTTGATTCATACTGTAGGATGAAAGGAGAGAACATATGCCGGATAGGGAAGCTAAGAAAAAAACAGAGATAAAAAAATCCGCGGTCAGTGCACCGGTTGAAATCGGCAAACCGAAGGAAGGTTCTGAAAAGGACATCCGCTGGTATGTCATTCATACGTATTCCGGCTATGAAAATAAGGTTAAGGATACGCTTACCCGGAAAGTGCACTCTATGGGAATGGATGATACAATTATCCAGATTCTCCTTCCCATGCATGACGAGGAAGAAGTAAAAGACGGCGAAAAAAAGGTTGTATCGAGGAAAGTGTTCCCCGGATACCTTTTGATCCAGATGGAAGTCAATGACAGAAGCTGGTACGTCGTAAGAAATACGCCCGGCGTTACAGGCTTTGTCGGTACGACGACGAAACCGATCCCTCTTTCTGATGAAGAGGCCAAACGTATTATTGAGGGCAAGGATAAAAAACAGACTGCCAAGACAGATGCTAAAGTGGGCGATACCATTAAGATCACCCGCGGACCGTTTGCTGACCGCAGCGCTGTGGTGCTGGACGTGTCTGATGACAGAAGCAAGATTAAAGCTGATATCAGTAATTTCGGCACAACGACAACTATAGAGTTAGAGGTAGGTTATTTTGACCTCCTCCATAAATAACTCTGTGAGACTGTCTTGTACTTGGCTTGTCTCACAAGTGGGAGGGCCCGTTACAGCCCGAAAACCACATTCCACATAACGGAAAAGGAGGTGTAACAACATGGCAAAGAAAATTACTAAAATGGTAAAACTGCAGGTTCCCGCAGGTAAAGCCACACCGGCTCCGCCGGTAGGTCCGGCCCTCGGCCAGGCAGGCGTGAACATTATGTCTTTCGTAAAGGATTTTAATGACCGTACCGCCAAGCAGGCCGGCCTTATCATCCCTGTAGAAATTACCGTTTATGAAGACAGAAGCTTTACATTTATTTGTAAAACTCCGCCGGCAGCCGTTCTTTTAAAGAAGGCGGCAGGCCTTGAAAAAGCTTCCGGTGAGCCGAACAAAAATAAAGTCGGTAAAGTCACCAGGGCACAGGTTAAGGAAATCGCTGAAACAAAGATGCCCGACCTGAATGCCAACACAGTGGAAGCAGCGATGCGCCTTGTAGAAGGCACAGCCCGTTCTATGGGCATCGAAGTAACAGACTGATGACTGTCAGTGGCAGGATATTTATCCGATGACCACGAAGGAGGAAACAATGGCAAAATTGACAAAGAAACAAAAAGCAACCGCAGCCATCGTTGACAGTCATAAGTTCTATGATGTCGACGAAGCTGTTAAGCTCTTGAAAGAAGCGGCAACTGCAAAATTTGACGAAACTGTCGAACTTGCGTTCAATCTGAACATCAACCCGAAGTATGCTGACCAGCAGCTCCGCGGCGCAACGGTTCTTCCCCATGGTACAGGCAAATCCAAGAAAGTTCTCGTATTTGCCAAAGACCAGAAGGAAGAGGATGCCAAAGCGGCCGGCGCCGACTATGTAGGCGGAAAAGAACTGGCGGACAAAATTGCCCAGGGCTGGATGGATTTTGACGTAGTTGTAGCAACACCGGACATGATGGCGGTTATCGGCCGTCTTGGCCGCGTACTGGGACCGAAAGGACTCATGCCTAACCCGAAGGACGGCACTGTAACAACAGATGTCACCAAAGCTGTCAACGAAATCAAAGGCGGCAAGGTGCAGTACCGTACCGATAAAGCGGGCAATGTACAGGTTATTATCGGCAAAGCGTCTTTTGATGCTGATAAGATCAAAGAAAACCTTGTAACTATTTACAACACCATTCTGAAAGCACGCCCGATGACTGTCAAGGGACAGTATATGAAGAGTCTGACTCTTTCATCTACAATGGGGCCCGGCATTCATATTGACATGTCCACAGTGGCGGCACCGAAAGCTGAATAATTTTATTATTTACACTTAGCTTAAGACCGGCGGTATCCATAATGGGCGAAAGCCCGCCTCCCGAGGCTGAGTACTGTAATGACAGTACACGACCTCGCGACGCAAAGCGGGGTCGTTTTAGCTAACGTGATAAATATAATAAGGGCGCGGCACCGCGTTCTGAACATTCTATAAGCAGAGGAGGTGTACTATGAGCGAAGGAAAATATGAAGTAACGGTTCGGCCGGAAAAGGCTGCTGTTGTTGAAGAAATGAAAGAACAACTGTCTTCCCAGGGCGTGGTACTCGTTGCTTACAACAAACTCGATGTGAAGACGGCTATGCAGCTCCGCCGCACATTCCTGAAGCATGGCGTGCAGTACAAAGTTATTAAGAATACTTTGACCCGTATCGCTGCCAATGATATCGGGATCCATGATCTTGATGATCTGCTCCAGGGGCCGAACGGCCTGGCTACCTGCAAGGAAGATCCCGTAGCACCGGCAGCGGCGCTGAAAGAATTCCTGAAAGAAACAAAGAGTGAAGCCGTTGCAATTAAAGCCGGCGTTCTTGACGGAAAAGTCATCGATCCGAAAGCTGTAAAAGCCCTGGCGGATCTGCCGTCCAAGGAACAGCTCCTTGGTATGGTCGCATCTGCATTGCTGGCACCGATTACCGGTCTGGCGTGTGCATTGAACGGCAATATCCAGAACCTTGCATATGCTCTCGAAGCAGTGCGTAAACAGAAAGAAAGCGCATAAGCGCCTAAAAATTTATTCCATTGGAGGAACTAAAAATGACACATGAAGAAATCCTTAACGCAATCAGCGAAATGTCTGTTCTCGAATTGAGCGAACTCGTAAAAGCAATTGAAGAAAAATTCGGCGTATCCGCGGCAGCACCGGTAGCAGTAGCAGCAGCGGCCCCGGCAGCAGGCGCAGCAGCAGCTGAAGAAAAGAGCGAATTTGACGTAATCCTGAAAGAAGCAGGCGCTCAGAAGATTCAGGTTATTAAAGCTGTTCGTGAAATCACAGCTCTGGGTCTGAAAGAAGCCAAAGCCCTCGTCGACGGCGCTCCGAAAGAAGTAAAGACCGGCGTAGCTAAGGCTGAAGCTGAAGAAATTAAGAAGAAGCTTGAAGAAGCAGGCGCAACGGTAGAATTGAAATAATCTAAAAGAGTGTGGATTGCTTGTAAATATGGGCGTTCCACGCTCTTTTTTTATGCCTTTGATACCATTTTGATACTATTATTTCTTATATCGTTTAATTTATCGATTAATTCTTCCTGCTTTGACGGGTATAAATGCGAGTAGGTTTGAAGAGTGGTTTTAATATCTTCATGCCCTAAACGCTCTTTTATAAGTAAGGGAGAAAAACCCATTTCAATTAATAGGCTTGCGTGGCTATGGCGCAGATCATGAATTCGTATCTGTTCTACACCCGAAAGCTTGCATCCTAATTTCATATGGCGGAAAAGCCAAAATTTACTACAGGGAAATATGCGTTCATTCTGCTTAATATATGGCGAGCGGTTAATATAATCGGTGAGCATATCCACAATGAATTGTGGAAGCAGGATGGCTCTATTTCCTTTTTCTGTTTTTGGTGATGTTATGATGTCTTTTTTATGCAGGCGTGAATATGTTTTATTGACCTGTATACTTTTCTCTTTTTCGTTAAAGTCCGATGGAGTAAGCGCCAATAATTCCCCTGAACGCATGCCCGTATAAAATAACAGATTGAAGATCATATATTCTATACTATCCGCCGGAAAAGATGAAATAAATCGGGTAAACTGTTCAATCGTCCAAAACTTCATCGTATGCGCCCGTGTTTTCCCTATACTGCCCGCCAGCTTAGCCGGATTAGATGGGAGCCTGTAATAGGTGACTGCATAATTAAAAATAGCGGAAAGCTGCACATGAAGCACCTTAACATATGTGGGGGAATATTTTCTTTGTAGCCCTTTTGTGATATAAGTTGCCTGTAATATTTGATTTTGCCATGCCCTTATATCTGCAGGGGTAATTTTGTTAATGGGCATATTTCCAAAATAAGGGAGTATATGCTTTTTAAATAGCGGCTCTCTTGTGGTGATTGTTGTTTCCTTGACTCTCGCCTTGCCGTCCTTTTGGTATAGATCATAAAGAGAGGAGAAAAGCATATCGGGTGAGCCTTGCTGTTTAACAAGAAATTCCCGTTCATATTCTAAGGCGTCTTTTTGGCGTTTAAATCCACGCCTGAGGTGTCTTTTCCGTGTACCTGTCCAGTCGGTAAAGTAAAACGACGCATACCAGGTATTTTTTGTTTTCTCTTTATAAGCCAGCATAATGTAAAATCACCTTACTAAAAAATATCTTTCAAACCATAATGCGTTTAAATCGTTTTTCAGGCCGTTTTGTTTTTGCTTTTGATAAATTACTCATGGAGAATATACAGAGAGGGTCTGTGGGAATTCTGGGAAGTCCACAAGGGGGTTACTGCCGTTGCCAAAAGAGGCAACGGGATTATCCTTTCCCGGCGGGGGGGCGTCATATATCCACAGGAATTAAATCAAATATGTTGCAGGTTATTCTTTATGTTTTTTTCTTTCCGGCGGTTCTGCATTTGATTGCATAAGACGGTTATAGAAATCAGGGAATTTATCTTTCATGGAGTCTCTGATTTCTTGTGCTTCTTTAGAATCATCTGATTTTAGCCAGTCCTCAAATTCTTTACCAATAATGTTTTCATATTCCATAAAAGCACTATGGTAAACGGTGTATTCCGAATTTATTAATTCTGCAGATGATTCGACCTTGTCCATAATACTTAAAAAATCATGTGGGGGCATAGTGTGGGCACACTCATCCCTATCCTCAATAAAAATGTTGCTCTTTCCCTCAACATCTTTAGTAGGCATTACAAAAAAACCTAATTTCTTTAACTTTTTATAGTACCGTTGTAGTTTATCTTCTGTGTTTTCGGCGCCTATTAATTCATCAACTGATACGTGCAGAGTATCGGCTAGCTTGCGCAAGATTTCATACCGTGGTTCTGTACCGGCATTTTCATAGTTTAAATATGTTGTGTATTTTATACCCACCAGATCAGCCAATTCTTTTGCGGAATATCCGGCAATTTCACGATATAATCTTAATTTTATGGAAAAATTCATAGCATCACCCACCTAAAAACGTAGCTAAAAGATATAATATTACATCATAAATATACTAAATTATGGTTTGCTTTGTCAATAAAACACTAAAAAGCGCTTGACATAAACTGGAATATAGTGTATCTTTTGCATGGAACACTTTTATTTAGTTTTGAAGTCAAGGAAGAGAGGTGAAAAATGTATATCGACAAGGAAAAGGTTGAACTTGCTATGGCAAGAAAGGGCCTGACTCCTACGGAGCTTGCTCGTGCTATGAACAGACACGAAACAGCCCCTTATTATCTTTTGAAAGCGGGCCGAGACTTAAACCCCAAGACTGTGGGCAAGATTGCCAAAGCGCTTGAAGTAGATCCATCAGAGATTATAAAAAGAGAGGAGTAAAAAGTTATGGAAAGCACATTAAAAGCCCCTGCAGATGTTGCAGCATCTACAGGGGCGGGTAGAAAAGAATTGACACCCTGTCAAGGCTTTTCTAATTCCAATTTTACCACAAAACGGCGATATATTACAGCCCATGAGATAGCGGAAGATTGCGGTATAGCCCAAAGCACCGCCTATACCTTAATACGGGCGATGAACGCAGAACTTAGGGAGATGGGGAAGATCACCATATCAGGCAAGGTTCCCCGCGCATTTTATGAATTTAAAACATATGGAGGCGGACAATGATAGCAGATATTTTAAGGAATATAGGGGCAATAGGAAACATAAATGCGGCAAAAAAGGAAACGCTGATGTCTTTATCAGGGCTTGATGACAGAAGCCTAAGGCGGGCCATAGAAGACGAACGGAAAGCGGGGAATCTGATTTGCTCCACTACCGGGCATAACGGCGGGTATTATTTGCCCTCGTCCATTGTGGACGTGAGAGCTTATATAAAAGAGCAGGAGAACCGTATGAAGTCGCAAGCGGTAGCTCTTGCGCCGTTCAAGGAACACATAAGAAAGGCGGGAGAAAATGAAAGTATTGTTTGATAATATACCGCCGGAAATGAAAGCGGTTAATAACTGGGTCTGCTGGAAGTTCCAAAAGCGGGGCGGGAAGAATACAAAAATACCCTACAATCCCAAGACGGGCGGCATGGCCAAGTCAAACAGTCCTGAAACATGGGCAAGCTTTGACACGGCGGTAAATGCCTTTTCCGGCGGTACTTATGACGGAATAGGCTTTGAACTGGGAAGTTCTCCGTTTGTGGGGATTGATATAGACCACTGCATAGAGGGCGGAGTGGTAAACAAAGAAGCGCAGAAGATTATAGACGATTTCGCGAGCTATACAGAACTTAGCCCGTCATGCAAGGGGATTCACATTATCGTAAAGGCAGGTATTGCAGACGGCAAAGGCAGAAGAAAGGGGAATATAGAAATCTATCCGGCGGGGCGTTTCTTCACGGTGACTGGAAATGTAATTCCCGGCTATGAAAAAATATCCACAGAGGGAAAAGCCTTGCAAGCGCTTATCGCCATTGTGGACGCTAAAACGCCATTGCAGGAATTACCGCAGAACCCCCTTATAGACCCGCCGGAAATGCTGGATAGTGAATTGATTAATAAGATCAGGCAGAGCGGGCAGGGGGCAAAATTTGAAGCCTTGTATGACCGTGGGGATTTATCCGCATATGGTGATGATGATTCAGCAGCAGACCAAGCGCTGATGAATATATTAGCGTGGTGGACGAACGGTGACATGCTCGCAATGGAACGTATGTTTACATCTTCAGCGTTAGGAAAACGGGAGAAGTGGGCAAACCGTCAGGATTACAGGGATAGAACTATTCAAGAGGCCATCAGAGGCATGAATGGAAACGGTTATGATCCTGTAAAGTATAAGGAACAAAAACAGCTGAACAAGATGAAAATAGACGCAGAAAACCCTTATGTTTTCAAAAGTATGGAGTGGCCGGCTACTACAATAGACAGTAATGGAAATATCCGACCGATTACCGCCTCATGGAAAAATTTGTCGTACCTGCTGGAACGTATGGGCGTCACTGTCAAATATAACCGGGTAAATAAAAAAGTTGAGATTAACGGGCTGAATATTTCAAAATGCAGTAATGAGGCCGTGGCATTGCTATTGCTGGGGATTGCTCATGAAAACGGGTTAAAAATCAGTAAGGATAATACATTTTCTTTTTTGGCCGCGATTGCTGATATGAACCAATACAGCCCCGTTTGTGATTTTCTGGAAGAAGCGCAAAAGGCCTATAATGGCAAACAAGATTACATCCGTGACATGTGGGCGAATTTTGAACTTGATCCGGAGAGCGGGCAAGACCCGGATTTCTGTTTTTTCCTTTTCAAATTATGGCTCATTTCAGCGGTACGGATGGCCTTTAATGAGGGAGCCGAAGCCGCGCAAGGAGTTTTAGTGCTTGTTGGTGCTCAGGGCATAGGAAAGACAAGATTTTTATATATGCTGCTGCCGTTTAAGGAATGGGGAGCAGAGGGCGTATCTATAGATCCACAGGTTAAAGATGATGTTATAAAGTCCACGGGATTTTGGATTGTGGAACTGGGAGAATTTGGCGAAACGCTGAAAAAGGAAAAGCTGGACAGATTGAAACAGTTCTTTACAGCAAGTCGTGATATTTACAGGAAGCCATTCCACAGAGAGCCAGTAGACGAACCGCGCAGGACGGTTTTTATCGGAACGGTAAACGGTGATGGATTTTTAAAAGATCGTACAGGTGACCGGCGGTACTGGGTAATTGCCGTAAAAGCCATCGGAAATAATCCTGTAGATTTAACACAGTTCTGGGGGCAGGTTATGCATCTGGCCTTTGTGAAGAAAGAAAGGCACTATCTGAATACGGAAGAAATTCAAAAGCTAAATAGGCAAAATGAACCGTTTAAAAAGATAACCAGTGAAGAAGAGGCTATCCGAAACAGGCTTGACTGGGACAGCCCGCCGGAAAGCTGGAGATGGATAACACCCACAGAACTCTGCGATGAAATAGGGCTTAATATAGCAAGGAATGCTTTAATGGGTAAGGCATTGCGGAATCTGGCGGAACAGGACGGAAGAATAAAATTCACCCGAACAGCAAAATCAATGGAATACTTTTTACCGAAAGGCAGATCACGATTTATTTTTTCTGAATACTGAGTGTAGGGGTGTAGTTTGATGTAGTTAGTTTTTTCGAAAACTACACATCTAAGTTTCTTAGATTTTATCGGGAGTTTATAGTTATGGTTGTAGGTGATGTAGGTGATTTTTATACTTAGAGGAAATTATATATCTATGTACCCTATAGGGGTATATAGGGGTATATAGGGGAGAGTTGCAAATTTTGCATACACCCTACAAAAAAGCCTGAAAAAGCACGGTAAATACTGGTAATTTTAGAGGTGTAACCATCCAAGTAGGAGAGCCTACCTACAACATGATTTATGAAATCAATCAAATTGTGGATATGATGAAAGGAGCAATAAAAACATGGTAAATACTGATAAATTCAACTTACTTAGGGATATTATGAACAGAATTTCAAAAATAGAACGCGTGATAGGATGGTTTAATGCTACGGACCCCGAGGAGCGTGTTTATTTAGGCGCTGAATATATGTTAGACAGAACGGTAATTCACAAGGGACAATTACAGCAGGACATAATAAAAGCGCTTAACGCTGAAATAGAAAGGCTTGAACATCTGGCGGAACAGTTAAAGGGGGAATTATAATGCTTAAGATAGAGAATGAAAGAGATTTAATTACTGGTGGTATATCCGTTGACCAACTCAAAACGGTGGCCAGTCTTCCCTTATGGGGACAGAAAAGGCCGTCTATTGAAGAATGCACTTGCTATATTATTGGACTTATTCAGTCAAGGCTGGCCACGCTATCAGATGACGAAGACAACGGGGAAACTTCCCACTGTAAGGGCATTTGCGATTATGGTGTAAAAATTGCGGAGGAATACGCGCAAAGTACACATGACGATCTTGAACGGGATAATAGAGATAAAAAGGCGATTCTTGAAGATGGGATATACGGGGCGTGTGTGGAAGTTTATGACATAGGATATATGCTGGGATATTATCAAGCCCTCATAGACCGTAATATTTATGGCATTAGGGGTTGAAATTTTTGCAGTAACACTGGGGTAGTGCAAAGGTTGTGCAAAGGTTGTGCAAAAGCGTAAAAAATGATACTTAGAAAATATTTACATTATGTAGACAGAGAGATATATATTAAGCGGAGGCGAGCGTTAACCGCGAAGCAAAAGCTTTTCATATTTGTTTTAGCTATGGGGGCAACTGCTACCCAAGCGGCACGGCAGCTGCTAAAAAGTCCCCATATCCTGGTGGGAATTCAGCAGGAAATAAAAAGCTGCATCAATCACGGCGAGGCGATCAGCCCGTTTTGGTTATTAAGCAGAAAGAAACAGAAATTTATTATGCGATTGTTAATTCATCTAAACGCAAGTCGAGCAGCTATTGAAGCCGGATATAGTTATAAACATGCGAGAAAAACTGCTTCACGGCTCATGAAAGACCCTGAATTATTGAGGGGCGGTAGAGATTACAGACATTATTTAATGTATAGGAGATGGAAAAATGAAAATACACATTTCTTGTGATAATGACAGAGACAGAGATTTAATGAGAGATATATTTACGTATGTGTATAAACGTCGTAGAAAGGCGCTTAAACGTAGTAAGCAGAGCGGGATTAAATCGGATGGACGCCAGCATTATTATTTAACGATTATTGAAAAAGTTCCGCAGAAAATGGTATAATATTTATATAACAAAAAGGCGTATATTAAGCGAGTACCACCGGGTAGCCGGGAATTGCAAGAGCAAGCGGGAAAGGGAAATAAAAATCTCTACCCGCTTTTTATATTGCCTTGTTATGTCTTCGCACGGGTACGCGCCATTAGGCGCGAAGTTCTTTGCATTAGGAACAAGGACGCGTTTTACTGGCCGCTGTTCTTTGTCCGATGTACTCCTGAAGAATGTTTTTAAATTCATTACCGTTATGATTGCGTTGATACATTAGCTGATACACAGCGGAAAAGGTAGGTAAGTAAAAATGGATAATGAAAAGAAATTTACACAGGAAGAAGTTAATCAAATAGTCTCTAAAAGATTGGCGGAAGAAAAAGCAAAGTTTTCCGAAATATTACAAGAGAAAGAAGCGGCCATGACCGCAAAAATAAAAGAAGCCGAAGCTTTAGCTGCAGCTGCTCAGATACAAGAGCGGAACAATAAGCAGGCGGGGGCGCTCTTAGAAGCCTTAAATAAATTCCATGCGGTTAATCCGCCGGAAATCTCAAAGCTTCTAAAAGATAATGTGTTCACAGATGATGCGGGTAATGTACTTTTTAAAGGTTCAAACGGTGAAGCCGTACCGGTTGAAAAGGGCGTAGAAGAATATTTAAAAACGAATGCCTGGGCGGTTAGAGATATGCAGTTTCCCGGAAGTGGGGGCGGTGTAAATCTTTCCCGTCATTATCAGAATTGTGACAGAAACCCACACGCTACAAACCCGGATTTGAGCGGGGCAATGGGGCTAAAAGAATAATTCTTCCATTATAGAAAGGAAGGTAATACAAAATGGCTATTGAATTAGCAACACAATTTCAACCCTATGTGGACGAAAAATTCACTACAGAGGCAAAAAAGACCCTCGTAACTAATGGAGATTATGACTGGACGGGGGCACACAGTATCAAAGTTTATAAAATCGGCACTTCTGCAATGACCGATTATGACCGTTCCGGCACCGGGGCAGGAAAAAACGGAAGCCGATATGGTGAAGTAGCAAGCTTAGATGCAAGCACAGAAGAGATGACATTGAAAAAAGACCGCTCCTTTACCTTTGCCATTGATAAATTAGATACCGACGAGACAAAACGCACGCTGCAGGCCGCGGAAGCGCTTGAAAGACAGATCCGGGAAGTGGTCATTCCTGAAATTGATACATATGTATTTAATGAGATGGTAAAAGGGGCAGGGCATAAAGCGACACCGGAAGCTCTTACCGATAAAAATATCTATGAAAAGATTATTTTAGGTAATGCGGCGTTAGACAATGCGGAAGTGCCGGAAGCAGGGCGCGCTCTTATTGTTACGCCGGATGTATACCTTCTCATGAAAAAGAATCCGGATATTGTATTAAATACAGATATAGGACAAGATATGCGCGTTCGCGGGGTGATTGCAAATCTTGACGGGGCAAATGTTATAAAGGTACCAGCAAACCGTTTACCTGAGAAGTTCGGCTTTTTACTTTGTCATTCTGTGGCGACAGTATCCCCGCAGAAATTAGAGGATTACAAAGTCCACGAAGATCCTCCGGGTATTTCCGGCTCATTAGTTGAAGGGCGTATCTGTTATGATGCTTTTGTTTTAGATAATAAGAAGAAAGCTATCTACTACCAGGCACTAAAATAGTATCAATAAAAAAGAAGTGAATCTTAATCGGTTCACCTCTTTTTTATTGATACTATTTTGATACTATAAAAATTTGCCTACATCAAAATAGAAAAAACTAATACAAGATAGAGTAATACTAATAAAATACTACATACAACTGATGGTATAAAACAAAGTTACGTATAGAATTGAAATAATCATTTTATCAGCATTGAAGATGGGACTCTGAAAAGGGTCTCATTTTTTTATGCCTTTTTAGGGGGCTTATCAAGAACGGTATTCGTGAACCGCTATGACAGGTTTTTGAGGTTGTGTCAATAATTTTTCGCAGGTTTGTGAATGCGGCTCATGGCAAAATCATGGTTTCTTTGAAAGTTTTCTTTCCTATGTGGAAATTCGAAAAGAAATCATTTACAATTTATTTGATACTGATTTTCATTAATTTATTTCAGGGTATCCTTGCAAAGGAGAATATATGAAAACAATTTTGGCTGTTTCCGTTTTTGCTTCGTTGTCTCTGCCTGTGATGTCTGTTGCGGCATCGGTTTATGAAATGCCTGCAGTTCTGGTAACGGCGGAACGGACGGAAGCGGAAATCAGGAAAGAACCGCAGTCTGCGGAGATCGTTACATCGGAAGACATAAAGCGTTCCGGAGCGTATGATATGAGATCCGCCCTTTCGTCCGTTTTAAATCTGAGCGTGGAGCGGTCACGTCCGGCAAAAAATGCGGGAATGGGCGGCCATCAGGTGATGCTCCGCGGTATGAATACGAATCACACACTGGTTCTGGTGGATGGGAAACGTATGGCTGATGAGGATACAAGTGTGACACAGAATTTCTATGTTTTGGATCGGATCAGCGTAGATCGTATCGACCGGGTGGAAATTGTCCGCGGAGCATCGAGCGCCCTTTACGGTTCTGACGCCATGGGCGGTGTTATCAACATCATCACGAAGAAGCCGGAAAAACGGGAAGTGACTGTCAGTGCTGCAGCAGGGACAAATGAATTGAAAAACAGCTATCGTTTTGATTTAGGGAAAGAAGGACGGTGGAGCAATGCTTTTGATGTGTCTTTCATAAAAATACGTCCTGTTTCTTATAAAGAAGACAGCAAAATGTTTATCACATTTCCCGGTATGCCGCCGTCTCATGGGGGAGCCGCCGTTTTGACAAAAGGGATCAATATACCGGATGCGGGAAACCGCCGGCTGTTCCACTGGACAGGACTTTATGATTTTGAAAATTCCGTGCAGGGCCGATTGCGTTTTGATGCAGGATATTTCAATGAATCTGTTCATTCATCGTATGCTGATGCCGATTTGCGCATGAGGGGCATGAAGGTGCCTGTATACAGGGGACGGCGGGAAAATATCAGCAGGGATGGATTTGATTTCTCCGCGGAGTATACGGGCCGCACGGGAAAAAATGATTATATGGTTCGTGCGGGCATGAGCCGTATGAAGAAAGATTCCTATTCCTATAACGGAAGGAACCTGCAAGGACTGCCGCCGTTTCTTGCAGGACACCTGAATCGGTATTTCCTGAAAGAAAACAGCGACAATGCGCGGTACAGCACTTATTTCCTTGAGGCAAAGGATACGGTGAAATCGGAACGTCATACTTTTACGTTCGGCGGGGACTATCGGAATATTGCTTATGAAGGGACACGTCTTGCCGATAATGCGGCAGGTCTCTCCAAAAAGAGGGAATCCCACTCCGCAGATCATGTGGCGGTGTATGTTTCCGATTTGTGGCAGGCAAATGACCGGCTTTTCATTACGCCGTCTCTGCGTTTTGAGCATCATAACCGTTTCGGTTCGTCTCTGTCGCCCCGTCTTGGGCTGACTTATGAACCGGACAGCCGTACCCGGTTCAAGGTGAATTACGGGAAAGGATTTAAGGCGCCGACTATCAGTGAACTGTACATCAAGCTCCATCATTTTGTGAATGTTTACGGTAATCCTGATTTGGAGGCGGAGAAATCCCGCAGCTGGGACGCCGGCATTGAATGGGAACGGGGCAGGAGTTTCGGCAGGGTGACTTATTTTGATAACCGGGTGAAGAATCTCATTGATGCGCAGCCGTCAGGAAGGAATAATGACTGGTTCTATCAAAATATCAGCCGCGGGGATATCCATGGGGTAGAAACGGAATGGGGCTACCATGTGAGCGACCGCCTTACCTTTAAAGTAGGCCACGTGTACCTTGACGCAAAAGGTGCTATGACAGGAAAGGCGGAAGCACGTCTCGACAACCGCGCGAGAAATACCTTCAGCACCTGTTTTCTCTATGACGATCATGAGAAATACGGCTGGAGCGGATCAGTAAAGAGTTATTTCCTTGGTGATTATCGGTTTGACGGAAAGGATTATTCTTACCACACATTGGATATCTCTGCCCGGAAGAAATGGGGCGAAAAATTTTCTGTTACACTGGCATTCTATAATATCTTTGGCAGGAAGGCGGATGATCTTTACCTTGGCGGAAGGGAATGGGCAATCGGAGCGGAAATGAAATTTTAAAGGAATGACTGTCGGCAGGAGTACCGTGGTCAGGAAAGGAAAATGATGGGAGAGGTGCAAAAAAGGGGACTGCTTTATGAATTAAAAGGCGGTTACCGCATTGATATGACAGAAGAGGAATACCGTGAAAAGCGGGAAGAACTTGGTCAGATTGCCGCCCGATACCGTGTGAATCTGGATGTTCTTGATCTGTTGGAAAATGACTATAGAATGCGCCTGATTGTTTTGTCACTGGCATCGTATTTCGGCTTTGAGAAAATTACGGGCAGGGAGCTGCTGAAAGCAGCCTGTTTGGAACCGAAAGAAGGTGTGAATGATATTAAGGAGTTTTTCCACAAGGCTGGCTGGATGCCTTACTATCTGGAGTATGCGTTTAATGACGGTGTGAAAACGGATTTTCATGATATTGCGGAATTCTTTTTTGATGATGTGGAGCTGTATATGGACATGTCGGAGTTCCTGTCGTACATGCGTCTGTCTATGGCGGTACGGTTGATTTGAGACAGAAAAAGGGGCTGTAACAAAACATTTCTGCGTTTTGTCACAGCCCCTATCAAAACCAACATAAAATGTCCTATAAGCCAATTACAAGCGCAACACAAGGAACTCATAGAAAATTCTCTATGACAATGTGTAAGTATCTGAAATCTAGGAGCCGTTTAGTTAACTTACATAGGTAGTACATTTGATTTGACGATTTGCTCTCAATTATAGTCATCCTTAAATTGTTTCTGTTTAAAGATTAATACCATTATGCATTGCGTCATTAATAAATGTGGGTGACTCTGTGATGAATAAATTTCCAAGATCAACATTTTTCTGTTCATATAAGTATGCTTGCAGGTGTCTTGGTCTTGCACCTTTTCCTGTAGTCAACATTCCCGGAGCAATGGTTCCGTCAGGATTTACTTTGAAGTCTATGAAAATTGGAATGATGTGCATAGAGTTTTCCCATGCACCAGCCTCAGTATCTTGATCGTGTGTATCGTTCTGTACATGGAAATAAACTACGACAGAAGAACTGGTACGGGGCTGATTAACACATTTTTGTATGTGGCTGAAAGTGTCTGTTTGTATATCAATATAGGCAATACGGTGATTTTTTCTATCTACAAGATAAAGCTTACCGTTTTGCAGTGCAAGAAAACCATTTTCACTATTACCATAAGAAGTCGCAAGAATTTTATCTCCTGATAATCCGAATTCTTTGGCTAAGATTTGCCCGGCTTGCATATGTTGTATACTTTCTGATGAAGAACTTTTACTCTCCTTATTTTTATCTGTTGCGGGTTCAGTACTTGACGGTGATTGATTTTTTGCTATAGAAGGCTTTCTGGGAGAAATTTTATCAGCCAAAGAGACTGCAATATCTAATGAGCGCATTTTATCGGCAAGAGTGTCTTTATTGAACCAGAACAAGCCGCCGCTTGCGATTAAAATTATACCTACAATGACGACTGGTAGTATTTTTGACTGGTTGTTATCAGGAGGCAAAGGCGTTTGCACAGTAGGATCCGGTATATTGATATTGGATGATGAGACAGGATGATGGGGGACTATTGTTGGCTTTGGTTGAGACTGCATATTTTGAATGATTTGTCCGCATGATGGACAAAATTTAGTTTCGGGAGTAATAGGTTTTCCACATTTTGGACAAAACATAAGCGACCTCCAATAGTATTTAATGAATATTGAGTAACTTAAGATTCTTTTATTTCTTTCCTGCTGCAGGAGGAACATAGTGAGCCACTATATCGTTGACGAATCCCATCGCAGCCAGTTGATTCTGAGCTTGGCCGTTAATTTCTAAATAGTTGATGATATAACAGGTACCTTTCTTTAGAAATTGAATTTTAATTTTGTACTTTTCTTTTGTATTTTGGTTAATTGCTATCCCCGTATATTGAACTACTCTTTGATGGGCGGCGGATTCAAAAGACTCCCATTTACCGTCTTTCAGTAATTGATCGAAAGCATCACCGATTTTGGCTACATTTGGTGCAAAGGATGATGGAATGACTTCATCCAATAATATTGTACTATTTCGGACTTGTTTTACATGTTCGTCATATCCTCCACATCCGGAAATCAGTATTACAGAACAAAATAACAGAGTGCCGATACTTTTTATGAATCTATTCACGATTCCTCCTTGCGATATTTCAGTTAAAAAAGGAAATAAAGGGAAATATATGTATCGATAGATTTATAATGCAAAGAGAAGTGATAGAGAACTCATTGTAATAAAAAGTAAAATCAATGAAATAATTATCGCGACCCCAACTACTTTAAAACCGCGGCCCATACTTTCATCGGGAGAAAAATCATTTGCAAGAAGTTTCTTTTGGATATGGCGCATATAAATCTTGTCAAATGATTTTGCTATAACGATCGCATAAATTGTTACAGGAAGTGACATGAAATATGCGATGGGTATTGTAGTTATCGTTAATGTAGGGGCTTGTAATAATGCAAAAAGAAGCGGAAGAATTTGTGCAATGACATAAATTAACAGAACCCATTTCATTTTTTCTAACCATTCACGCCATACGTTTCTATATCCAGCATGAAGAAGCCCTAAAAACATGGAGTACCAGTTAAATTTAGATGTTCCGGTTGCTTGTATGTGTTGGAGACGAGGTAAATAATAGTAATACCCGCTTCCCATAATTTGCTGTAAGGCAATAAGGGTGTTTTGGTCATTAAAATTGATTTGCATTAAATTTGGTTCATCAACATGACGATTTTCTTTAAACCTTTCCCAAAGATTTTTGTGAGCCAGAGGCGGAGTATTTAGATTGACTGGTGGGATAGGTATATTAGCAGTTATAACAGAAGGAACTGATGGTTGTTGATTAGCGACTGGCATAGTTACCGTTTGAGCTGGATACTGGGGTGAATCTTGGCATTTTACTGTAGCAAAATTCATTGCGGAGGGCGATGGTTCCAACGGTGAAGACATAGTATTTTGTTGATTAATATCTGCTATGGGTGTAGTTTGAGATGAAACAGGACTTGTCGCAGGAGAGAGAAAAATTGATTTCCCACAAGACGGACAAAATAATGCATTTTCTGGAAGTTCCTTACCGCAATTAGTACAAAACATAAATAAATACTCCTTTCAAATTTTATATAAAAAGATTTTTATTCTCTTACGTTATTTACATATTCATAGCCAAACCAGTTATTTTCATTTGACCAGTATAATCTGTATCCTGGAGCAATTTTACTGAGAGATTTTGGTGCAATTTCCATATATAAATTGCCATTCTTGTCGAATATGAATACTTCATCGGAGATATTTTTATGTAGGTTGTCACTGTCTATATAAGTATTCATTATTTTTCGGTCATCATTAAGGCCTACTATTATTCCACGATAGCTTTTTTCTCCATATAAAATGCAACTAATACCATAGAAGAATCGACCGGTGTCAATGTCCTTATATTGAATTACAATAAAATCCGGATAATTTCCCTGTATGGGATAGTCTTGATAGCGCCAATATTCTTTTCCAACACCAATCCAGTTCGGTTTTCCGGTACTTAGTAAACGAAAAGTGCCATTATCTATCTTTTTAGTGGCAAATCTGATAACTTGTGTTCCTTCAATAAATTGAACTTGAGCTTCTTGGGTATTATTTCGAGGCATGTTTAAGATTTTTTTATGTGTTTGTACAAAATGGGTCGCATCTACGGATATAAATGGTAAAAATACGTTATAAAAGAAAATAAAACAGATCAAATAAGGTATTTTGTGGAATTTCTTGCTACAATTACTACAAAACATGATAAATACTCCTTTCAAACTTCATATAAAGTTATTTTTATTCCATTAAAAATTGTGGAAGGCCAATTATAATGACAAATAATGCAAAATGAAAGTTATAGGATAAACGTATGAGAGTTTCCAAAAGTTTGTGTAAACATCCATATTAGTGCAAGATCGTTACACAGTATGGAGATTTTTGTGACAAAGATAATTGGTATATGGATCAAATTTATGAAATTTATTCTATACAATTGCATCATTCCAAGTAAGGATGTCCTTTTCTAAAGGCATTTATTTCCCAGAAATTTCTTTAAATCCATCACATTTGACAACAGGAAAGAGTTTGCGGGATGGAGAAAAATTGCCAAACACTTCGATATAAATATTTACTTTATAGAAGTTGGTGTCTCGGGGCAAAGAGGCCTTAATGAAAATAATAATGGGCTGTTATGAAGAGACGGATTAGGGGCAGATATGGATTTCCGGTATTTACGGGATGATTTCGTGGTAGCCATAGCAAACAAAAAAATCGTATTTCAAGAAGAGTTTAAGTTACCGAACACCTATTTGGGTATTCATGAAGTATCTCACAAAGGATGCGTCCATAACTTTCTAACTTATTTTGATATTTCAAGAAAGATAAAACTATAGTGAAAGAATTTTTGATTAACATAAGCAGCGTATCTGATAAAATATTATTCAATTCTTACATGATGGTTTAATTGGAAATTTTCATCACTGGAGCACAAATAAATAAGTCCTTCAATAAAACCTACACAAGCAGGTATCCCTGTCCAACAAAACAAAAGATACAAAATTCCCATTCCTATTTTGCCCATGTAAAACTTATGTGCACCTATACCGCCAAAAAAAATCCCTAAAAGGCCTGCCAGGATTCTACTTTTAATTGGCCAAAAAGGGTTAATACTACTCGCATATACCTGCTGCGGTGACGGTTGCATTTGAGCATATGCTATTTGGGGCTGAGGTTGTGACTGCTGCACTTGTTGCCTTGCTTGTTGAACTGCTAGTTTCTCTCCACAAAACTTACATTCTATTGCACCTGGATCAATTGGTGCACCGCATTGGGGGCACTGGTTTTCTGTCATTTCGATGTTCCTCCTAAATTTTTTATCTTCTGCTCATGATGTACATGGGAATGGATATTATACAATAGACAAATAATAAAATGAAATTAGTTAGCATAAAAAATTCATGTGGTATCGTTGTAACTAATTCAAACGCCATTGCTGATGTAGAATTGGGCAAAGTATCAATGTGTATTATTTTGAATAAAATATACATAATTATTGCAATATAAAAGCAAACTGAAGAAACAGATAAGAAAAAAGGTTACGATACTCTTGGTCATTTATTTTACCTTCTTTCCACACTCTGGACAAAACTTTGCTTCTAGTGTTAATTTGTTTCCGCATTCACAAATTATCTCGGTGTTTTTACATCCACATTCTGGGCAAAACTTCGATTTAATGGGAATTTGTGCTCCACATGAAACACAAATTTTTATATCCTCTCGATGTATAGGATTTTCAATAGTATGTTTCATGGATACCCCCATGCTCACAGCAGCACCAAGTCCTATTCCAGCTGTAGCAAAAGCTCCTGCAATTCCACTTTGATTATTTGCAGCACACTCATATATATCAAATGATCTTTTTGTGGTATATCTTTTGTCTCCCATAATTTCGAATGCCGCCTTAGCTTCGAGAATTTTACTAATTCTCTCGAAATCCTCATCAGGGAAATTAATAGATTGTATGAAAAAATTTGCAACAGAAAAGCCGTATTCCTCAAACTTGATGGAAACTTGCCTCAGTACCTTTTCAGATAGTTCCTCCAATTTTGTAGATATTTCAAGCGCAGATATTTTGTTTGTGATAATTGCATCTGCTATTGCAGATTTTACCTTTATTACTAAAATGCCTCTGTAATACTCCTTAATTTTATCGAACTTTACGATATCTGCTTTTTGCATTCCACCAATAATTCCTTTAAACAAAGTGGTAGCATTTAAAATGCTCAATCCCATTTGTCCAAATGCGCGAATTCTAAGTTTTACATAGTACTTTGAATCAATTAACTGTATGGGGTCTATTGTACCCCAATTGATATTAAGACGGATTGTGGTGTTTATAAAATATACTTCTGCGCTAAATGGGGTATTGTTTCCCCAAAGAAGATTTACAAGATTTTTTAAAATAGGTAAATTTTTAGTAGTTAACGTATATGTCCCAGGATAAAATACATCTGCTATTGTTCCACCTTTGACAAAAAGAGCCGTTTGTCCTTCCTGCACAATTAACTGTGAGCCAAGCACTAATTTTTCTGAAGGATACTTATAAATCAGCCAATCGCGACTTTTTAATCCATCAAATCGAACAACATCAATTATTGCCATGGCATTCATTTCCTCTAAAAAGAATATTCAGTGCATTCATTCATCAAAGTGTACTTTAGCGAATGTTAAAAATAAGCATTAAATCATTTTCTTGGTAATTATGACTGTCAGTTAATCTGGTGGTGGTTACTTTACGACTACAAGCTTCGGTTCTTTGTTTGCATCCGGAAGTAGTAGTGAAATACTATTTTATGTTAAATTATATATTTCGCTATTTTATATATCTTTCTTAATGTGATTACAATAAGATTTAGTATAAATCTTGACGGTAGAGATAGTTTTTGATATGCTCATCTAAACGTAGTCTATTTATTTCAGATGGTGGATTTTATTCGTTAAAGTACACAATTCCGAATTCATGTTTCATTTGATAACGGGGATTTTTTGTATGCCCGCGCCTTTTCAAAGAAGGTAGTTTGTGGCATTCCACATTGATTTGCAGCTTCTGACACCGATATTCTCTTCCTTTTCCATTGCTGGTAGACTTCATAAAAGTTTTCAGGTAACGGATTAGGACGTCTTCCAAAGTGAATTCCTCGGGCCTTTGCTGCTGCAATACCTTCTGCTTGCCTTTGGTGGATATTGGTACGTTCATTTTCTGCAATATATGAGAGCAAAGTGAGTACGAGATCACTGATAAAGATTTTTAGAAGGGTTCCCTTATTACGTGTGTCAAGAATCGGTGTATCCATGATATAAAGATTAGCATGCTTGTCTTTTGTGATAATTTTCCATTGATTTAGTATTTCTGTATAATTTCTTCCGAGACGATCAATACTCTTGATATAAATCAGGTCGTCTGCTTTCACACGTCGTAGCAATCTCCTATATTGTGGCCTATTGAAATCTTTGCCGGACTGCTTATCAATATATATATTTTCTCCCGGTACTTGCATTTTATGCATAGTGATAACTTGCCTGTCTTCGTTTTGATCTTTACTACTTACTCTTATATAGCCATATACATTTCCCATGATTGATTTTCCTTTCATAATTCATTGAATTATTTCATTTGTTCTATACAGTCATACTGATGTAATTCAGATAAATTCTTCAGTTTATAATAAGTGACGGATGATTTGGGAGTCTTACAGATCTTGTCTATATCTGTTTTACCTACACGCTTAACAGTATTGGGGATTTGACTAAATGTATCAAACTCTGCTCATAATAGCGGGATTATAAGTGTATAAAGGAGGACTCTCTATCGCATCAAATTTGATAATGGGCTTCTGCTTTATAGATTTTAATTTTTTAAAATAGAAACACTATCAATGCTGATGAATGCAATACTTTCAATATATAAATCTTGATTTTATTGAAAATATGTATCCAGTTATGCTTTGTATCGATATCATTAGACCAAAAACTAAATGATTCTTGGGATGCTTTGTGGTAGCTTGTGGATTGAAAGAGTTGTTCTTGTCATGTGGAACGCTGATAGGAATTTTACCATAGGCACTTCTGACTATTGTTTCGCCATAAATAAAGTGTGTAAGTTGATTATTGGCAACTTACACACTTTATTTTTTGCTTCATATAAAGGAAATAAAGAAAGAAGTTTTTGGTTATTGTTCTTTATCATAGATATCGCGTTTGATTCGAAAATTCACTTTGTTTATCTGTGTTCTGCTGCGGTTTGCTTAGCGGCTTGGTGTTCCTGCATTTCCAAATCAAAAGACTTCTGCATACGGACGTAACTCTGTCTGCGTGCCCTGGCATCTTTTTCTGTTTTTTCAAAGAGGGCTTCCGCTTCTTGCGGGAAGAGCTTCTGCAAGCTTGCGTAGCGGACTTCGCCTAAAAGGAATTTACGGAAATCGCCTTTCGGTTCTCGGCTGTCCAGATGGAAAGGATTCTTTCCCGCATCCAGAAGCCGGGGGTCATAGCGCCAGTTACACCAGTAACCGCATTCCACGGCTGCTTTCTGTTCTGCCGATGCTTCGCCCATGCCTGCCTTGATGCCGTGGTTGATACAGGGGGCGTAAGCAATGATAAGGGACGGACCGGGATAGGATTCTGCTTCGTGGATGGCTTTTACAGCCTGGTTCATGTCGGCTCCCAAAGCGATCTGTGCTACATAAATATATCCGTAAGACACGGCGATCATGCCGAGGTCTTTTTTCTTAGTCTTTTTGCCTGCTGCCGCAAATTTAGCGATAGCTGCGGCAGGGGTGGATTTCGAGGACTGGCCGCCCGTGTTGGAGTAAACTTCCGTATCCAGTACGAGGACGTTGATGTCTTCTCCAGATGCAAGGACATGGTCCAGACCACCGAAGCCGATATCGTATGCCCAGCCGTCGCCGCCGAAGATCCACTGGCTCTTTTTAATAAAATGATCTTTCAGGGCGAGGATTTCTTTATATTCCGGATGAGAAGAGACTTTTGCGTTCAGCGCGGCTTCCAGTTTTTCCGCCCTGCTCCGAGTGCCGTTCCCCACATCCTTTCCGGCAATCCATTCTTCTATAGCCGTTTTTGTGTTTTCATCAGAAGAAGGAAGTACTTCATTCAGTTTCTCCTCCACCCGTCGGCGCAGTTTGATTTCGCCCAGGTGCATGCCGAGGCCGAATTCCGCATTGTCCTCAAAGAGGGAATTTGCCCATGCGGGCCCCTGACCTTCCGCATTGGTGCAGTAAGGCATGGAAGGAGCGCTTGCTCCGTAAATGGAGGAACAGCCTGTGGCGTTGGCAATAAGCATTCTGTCACCGAAGAGATTGGTGACCAGGTGGACGTAAGGCGTTTCACCACAGCCTGCGCAGGCACCGGAAAACTCAAAGTATGTCGGTTCAAACTGGGAACCGCGGACAGTGAATTTATTCATCGGGTTTTCCTTACGGGGGAGCGTGATGGCGTAATCCCAGTATTTCTGCTTGTCAAGCTGCGTTTCAATCGGTTTCATGACGAGAGCCTTTTTCGGGGCGGGGCATACATTGGCGCAGATGCTGCAGCCGTAGCAATCTTCAGGACTGACGATGATGCGGTATTTCAATCCCTTTTTCGGCCCCGGCAGATCTCTGCAGATGAATCCTTCCGGCGCACGGGCTTCTTCCTCCTCGGTCACAATGAAGGGCCGGATGGCGGCATGGGGGCAGACAAAAGCGCATTGATTGCAGGAAATACAGTTTTCAGGGATCCATTCCGGAACCTGGATGGCCGCGGCAGGACGTTCGTAGTGCGATGTGCCTGTGGTGAACGTGCCGTCTTCCCAGCCTTTAAATGTGGAAACGGGAAGATCATCTCCTTCCTGCCGGTTCATGACGTCGCAAACGTCTCTCACGAAATCGGGACGGTTTATTTTGGCAATAAAGCCGCCTTCGGTTGCATGCGCCCATTCTTCGGGGATGGGGATCTCAACGGCTCCTGCGATACCCGCGTCGACAGCCGCATTATTCATGTCGACTACGTTCTGGCCTTTCCGCCCGTAGGAATGTTCATTGGCGTCTTTCAGGTATTTCACAGCATCTGCTTCGGGAATGATCTTTGTCAGATGGAAGAAAGCGGACTGCATAATCATATTGATCCGTCCGCCGAGACCGATTTTCTTCGCGATTTCAAAAGCATCAATGATGTAAAATTTCGCATGGAGAGAGGCCAGCTTCCTTTTCAGCGCTGCCGGAAGGGCGTGCTCCAGGTCTTCCGGTCGCCATTGGCAGTTCAGGAGAAAGATGCCGCCTGGTTTGAAACCGCGGAGCAAGTCATACTTATACACGTAGGACGGGCGGTGGCAGGCGATATAGTCCGCTTTGCGGATGAGGTAGGGCTTGCGGATTGGATCGGGACCGAAACGGAGATGGGAAATGGTCACGCCGCCGGATTTCTTGGAATCGTAAGCAAAGTATCCCTGGGCGTACATATCCGTGTGGTCGCCAATGATTTTAATGGCGCTCTTGTTGGCGCCGACGGTGCCGTCTGAGCCGAACCCCCAGAATTTGCAGGAAACAAGTTTGCTTTCTTTTTCGGGAACGGGAACGGGGGGAAGAGACAAACCGGTTACGTCGTCTTTGATGGATACAGTGAAATTATGGCGCGGCGTTTCAGCTTTCAGATGTTCATAGACGGCCATGATGTCTTCCGGAATGACGTCTTTGGAACCTAATCCGTAACGGCCGCCGCAAACCTTGATATCTCTTCCTGCCGCAGTGACGGCGCTTTGCACATCAAGGAAAAGCGGTTCGCCGATAGCGCCCGGCTCGCGTGTGCGGTCGAGGACGGCAATCTTCTTTACCATTTCGGGAAGCCGGTTTATGAAATGGCTGACAGAGAACGGACGGTACAGGTGGACATTTACAATCCCCACCTTTTCGCCGGCGGCATTGACGGCGTCAGCCACATCTTTACAGATATCGGAAACGGAACCGATGGCGACAATGACACGGTCCGCGTCAGGCGCGCCGTAGTAGTCGAAGAGGTGATATGTCCGCCCCGTAATGGCGCTGATCTTATCCATATAGCCCTGCACGATATCGGGAAGCGCGTTATAAAACGGGTTGGCTGCTTCGCAGTGCTGGAAGTAGATATCGGGATTTTCCGCCGTGCCGCGGATGACGGGCCTGTCCGGATCCAGCGCACGGGCGCGGAATGCGGCGAGAGCTTCCTTGTCGATGAGCGGTTCCAGTTCGTCGTACTCCATGACTTCCACTTTTTGTATTTCATGGCTTGTGCGGAATCCGTCGAAGAAATTGATGAAAGGCACGCGGCTTTTAATGGCCGCCAGGTGGGCAATGCCGGCAAGATCCATGATTTCCTGTACGTTCGATTCAGCAAGCATGGCACAACCGGTGGCTCTCGCGCTCATTACGTCCTGATGGTCTCCGAAAATAGAAAGGGCGTGGTTTGCAAGGGCGCGGGCGGCGATATGGAAGACGCCGGGAAGAAGTTCGCCGGCTACTTTGTACATATTCGGCAGCATGAGAAGCATTCCCTGTGACGCGGTATAGGTAGAGGTAAGCGCACCTCCCTGCAAAGCGCCGTGAAATGCGCCTGCCGCGCCTCCTTCAGACTGCATTTCCGCCACATGGACCGTGTCGCCGAAAATATTCTTCTTTCCATGGGCAGACCATTCATCTACAGATTCCGCCATCGGTGACGAAGGGGTAATCGGGTAGATGGCAGCTACTTCTGTGAATGCGTATGAAATATACGCCGCGGCTGTATTGCCGTCCATTGTTTTTACATTTCTCACAGTTCAACACTTCCTTTTTTAAATATCCGCCGGGCAACTCCCATGCGAGACGGATACGGGTTCGGTTCATAAATATTCCTTGCAAGATATAAAAAAATTATGTACAATTACATTATGAGAAAATCGCATAGTTGAGTCAATTAATGCTATATAATCATAATTGTTTACACATAATTTTTCGGCAGGAAATTATGAAATCTATGTTCATTATAGAGGAAATACGATTTTTGCACAAGAATGATAAGGTGTACATTTTTTAAGAAAACATTTCAAAAGTAAGGAGCGTGTATTATGGACTATCGTCACTTGAAGTATTTCATGGAAGTAGCGGAAGAAAAAAGTTTCAGCAAAGCGGCGAGGAATCTTCATATTTCCCAGTCCGCCATCAGCCGCATGATCAAATCACTGGAAGATGAATTGGGGATCATCCTTTTTATCCGCAATGCGAAGACAGTTGAAATTACTGCGCCGGGAAGCATCTTCCTGAACTACGCGAAGCGCTGCCTTTTCGCTTTTGAACATTTAAAGAGCGACTTTGAAAATGAATTTAATCTGAAAAAGGACACGATCCAGATCGGATTGCCGCCGATTACGGACGCGCATGTTTTCGCCAAGCTCCTGGGCGAATTTAAAAAAACCTATCCGCAGATTTCCATTGAGCTTTACGAATACGGCTCCAAGGTAATCGAGACCTCCGTGCAGGAAGGACGTATTGATGTGGGCATCATCTGCACCATTCCGAATAAAGATTTTGAATCGTTCTTCCTGTCGGATGATAAAATGTGCGTCGTCATGCCGAAAGGTTATCCGCTGGAAGAGAGAAAAGAAATACCCATGAAACTTCTTGCCGATTATCCGCTTGTCCTCTATCGCGATGATTTCAATTTACATGATGATATCCTGTCGAACTGCAAGAAGATCGGATTTACGCCGAAAATTGTTTTTGAGACGAGCCAGCGCGATCTCATGCTCCAGACCGTTTCCTCGGGACTTGGAGTGGCGATCCTGCCGAGCCGCCTTTGTCCGCCGAACAGTGCAGATGGAAATATAGCCGTCCGCCCGCTGACGGAACCGAAAATGACCCACCACCTGTATGCGATTTGGAAGAAAGGGCGTTACCTCTCCAGAGCGGCCCGGTTGTGGATTGAATTTACAAAAGATCATTTGACTCTTCTCAACAAAGAAAAACTTGATGACGAAATAAGGGGATAATTTTCGTGGACAGGTGGAAAGAAAAACTTTGTCTGGAACATACATGGTATCTTTATCTGTGTGTTTTTCTCCTTCTCGCTTTCATTTCATGGCAGCAGTCCCTTATTGCGGATCTGCAGGAACGGATGATGAATGTGGAGGCCAGCCGGTATGATGACCAGCTGAACAATATCGAATGGGCGGCGACACTGGCACTGGAGCAAAATAAAGAACAGCAGAAGGATATTTATTCTCTGCAGAAATCCAGCGCGGATTATCAGTTCCGCATCATGGAGCTGGAATGGGATGTGTATGACAAAAGATAGTATGAAGCGGCGGCTTTTCCGGCTGCCGTTTTATATTTCTACTGGAAGTTTATTTTTCCGCCTTATGAAACAGCGGGACATAACTGCAAAAACTTAAGGTTCGTGATACAATAAATGACGACTGTAATTATTTATCAATAATGTATTATTTGCTTTGGCGACGGGAGTTTTTATGCTTGGACAAATACAGGGACTGCTGATGACAATGCGCCTTTGGGATGCGCTGGATATACTTGTCGTCGCGTTTTTCTTTTACCGGATGTATATCCTTGTCCGTGATACGCGGGCGACCGCTCTTTTGAAGGGGCTCGTGTTCCTCGGACTTTTCACATTGTTTGCAGGCTGGCTCCAGCTCCATGTAGTCAGCTGGATACTCGATAAACTTATGACAGTGCTCATTGTCGCGCTCCCTGTGGTATTCCAGCCGGAACTCCGCCGTGCTCTGGAACAGCTTGGCCGCGGCAAATTTTATATTTCTTCCCGCATCATGGATGAAGCGGAATTAGATGCTGTCATTGATCATGTGGTGGAAGCGACGATGACCATGGCGAAGAATAAAGTAGGAGCGCTTATCGTTTTTGAAAGGACAGTAGGGCTTGACGACCGTATTGATACAGGGATCCGTTTGGAGGCCCTCGTGTCAAAAGAGCTTCTTGGAAATATTTTTATCGTAAATACACCGCTCCATGACGGCGCCGTTATTATCCGCGACAACCGCATTATGGCAGCAGGCTGCCTTTTGCCGCTTACCCGTGACAGGAGCCTCTCCTCTGAATTGGGGACACGCCATCGCGCGGGAATCGGCATGTCTGAACAGGCGGACTGTGTCGTGGTCATCGTCAGTGAAGAAACGGGAACGGTTTCCTATGCTTACGGAGGCCATATTTACCGCCATCTCGAAGAAGACGGCTTGCGGAATATCCTGCGGAACTTCCTTGTGCAGGATAAAGCGAAAGGCGTCGGTAATGTATTGCAGAAATGGAGCCCGCTGAAATGAAATATACAAATCTGCGGTGGTGGCTTCCTAAATTCCTCTGCCTCATGGCGGCATTTGCTTTCTGGGTATATGTCATGAATGAGCAGAATCCTCTTGTGGAAAACTCTTATACCGTTCCGGTCGAAGTGCGTAATTTGGACCGTTCTCTCGTAGCCCTTAATGTACCCCAGAGGGTGAAAGTGAAGATCCGCATGAACCGCAGCGATCTGGTCAGCATGCGGAGTGATAATATCAAAGCCTATGTTGATCTTGATGGATTTACGGACGGCGATTATCCGAACACACCCATCCATATTTCCGTACCGGGAAATGAAACAGTGATTTCCCAGGATCAGACATATTTCGATTTATTTATCGACACCTATGCAGTGAAATCACTGCCGGCGCAGGTGGAATTTATCGGAGCGCTTCCGGCAGGTTTCAAGGCGGAGCGGAAATCCACGACGCCGGAATATATTACTGTCGCGGGAGCCAGCAGCCGCACGGCTCTTGCCGACCGTGCCATTATCTCTGTCAACGTGGCGGGGAAATCAAAAGATTTCGACGAATTTGATGCGGTGAATGTTCTTGATGCGGATGGAAATACGGTAATGGGGATTGACATCATGCCTACCCGTGTCCGCGTTTCTGTACATATGTCGGAAGACCAGAAGACGGGAAATATTCCTTTCAAACCGATAGTAAAAGGGGAACCGGCAGAAGGATACAAAGTCTCTGAAATCACGGTGACGCCGCCGGTGGCCACTGTCAAGGCACCGGAAAGCTATTTCGATAAAAATACGGTGGTGGAACTGGAAGAAATCGATATCACCGGAGCAAAGGAAAGCGTTACCAAAAAGATTGACATACCGAAACCGGAAAACGGTATGATTATTCCCGGAGCCGTTACGGTACATGTGAAAATAGAAAAAGAATAAACGGCTTGACGGGAAAATATATTCGCTGTATCATTTGAAAATTGCAGTGCAAAATAGTAAGAAATCAATCGCGGAGGATTTAGAATGGTCACATTGTTCGGAACAGACGGCGTACGCGGCGTGGTAAATTCCACACTCATGCCCGAATTAGCATTCCAGCTGGGGCGGGCGGCAGGCGCCTATTTCTGTAGGGAGGAAGGAACCCATCGCGTGCTTATCGGTATGGATACAAGGATTTCAGGAACCATGGTGGCAGCCGCTTTATCGGCGGGGCTGTGCGCGTCGGGGGTGAATGTGGACTTGGCAGGCGTGATTCCCACACCGGGTATCGCATACCTGACACGGACAGAAAACTATGATGCCGGTGTCGTTATATCTGCTTCCCATAACCCGTTCCCCGATAACGGAATCAAATTTTTCGACAGGAACGGGCATAAACTGCCGGATCAGGCGGAAGAAGAAATAGAGAATATCCTTCGACATGACGAAGAACTGGCACGGCCTACCGGCGAAAAAGTCGGATTTATCCGCCACCGCAACGAGCTTGCGTGGAAATATAAAAATTATATCCTTTCCACAGTGAAAGGGGATTTCAAAGGGATGAAAATCGTAACGGATTCCGCCAACGGCGCCGCCAGCGGATTCCTTCCCGACATCCTCCGTGAACTGGGTGCGGAAATAACCGCCCTCTACTGCGAACCGAACGGCGTGAATATCAATAAAGACTGCGGTTCCACCCACATGGAAACTTTACAGAAAATGGTTGTCGAAATGGGGGCGGACTGCGGTATTGCCAATGACGGCGATGCGGACCGCTGTCTTTTCGTCGATGAACAGGGAGATATCATGGATGGCGACCATATCATGGTGATTAACGCCCTGCGTATGAAGAAAGAAGGGCGGCTCAATGCGAATATGGTCGTAGGCACCGTCATGAGCAACCTGGGCTTCGGCAAGGCACTGGCAGAACATGGATGCCGTACCGTGGCGACCAATGTAGGCGACCGCTATGTGCTGGAAGAAATGAAGGCGCACGGATATTCCCTTGGCGGTGAACAGTCGGGACACATTATATTCCCTGAATTTAATACCACCGGTGACGGTCTTATCACGGCCATGCAGACGCTTATGGTTCTCCGTGACCATGACGGCCCCCTTTCTGAATTAAATCATCTCATGACCACCTATCCCCAGCTGCTGAAAAATGTAAAAGTGTACAGTAAGAACGGATGGGAAGAAAATGAACAGATCAGGGCAGCTGTCGAGGCGGCGAAAGAAGAACTGGGAAATGACGGACGTATCCTTGTTCGCGCGTCGGGTACGGAACCGCTCATCCGTGTCATGGGAGAAAGCAGTGATAAAGATCGGCTCGAAAGAGTGATTGATGATATTGTTTCCGTGGTGGAACAGGAACTTGGGGAAGAATAAATGCAGGTTTGGTGAACTGATTAATTTTATATTTGGTTGGTAAAATAAAAAATACTTATTTGGTGTTACCAAGGTGTTCCAAGAAAATAAAAAACTCCCGAAGGAGTCCTTTATCCACACACTGTGGGGTCACAAATGTGACGATTTGAATAAATTCTTATTTGAACTTGTGATGTTGTCAGATAGTGGTAAATTATCCTGACATGTACAGGATAACTAAAAATGAGGTGGATGTCAATCATGAAGGAAATTAATGAATATTATCTGGGATTGGATATGGGAGAGGGGTCTTTGGGATGGACGGTTACGACACCTGATTATCATGTAGTGAAGAAGGCGGGAAAAGCTTTGTGGGGCGTCCGCCTTTTTGAGTCGGCTAAAACAGCAAAGGAGAGGCGTGTATTTCGTACAGGCAGAAGGCGGATAGAACGGAGAAATCGGCGTATTGATTTTTTACAGGAACTTTTTTCCGAGGCTGTTTGTGAAAAAGATCCGGGATTTTACCAAAGGCTGAACGACAGCCGTCTTTGGGAAGAAGATAAGACGGAAAGACAAATAAATTCTCTTTTTAATGATGTCGATTTTACGGATAAAAGTTATCACAAAAAGTTTCCTACTATTTATCATTTACGGCAAAAGCTGATGGAAGACAGTTGTGAATTTGATGTGCGGCTGGTGTATCTTGCCATTCATCATATTTTAAAACATCGAGGTCATTTCCTGCTGGAAAATTTTGAAATTAGAGAGGATGGAGCCGTCGGATTTGAAGAAGCAATGGCTGATTTGGGGAATGTACTTGGACAGTTTTTGGATAGATCCTTACCTGAGGAAAACAATGATGCCTGTAAGGAAATATTGAAAAACAGAAAACTAAATAAATTAGAGAAATTGGAACAATTAGGGAAGTTATATGATGCAGGAGGAGATAAAAGTATAAAGGAAATTTTCAGGTTGATCGTGGGCGGGACAGCACATCTGGCCGTTATTTTTTGTGATGAGACGCTAAAGAATACGGAGCGAGGTAAAATCAGTTTTGAGGATGCGCAGTATGAGGAATATAAAAATGATGTGCAAACCATATTAGACGATCGTTTTGATGTAGTGGCAGCTTGTGAAACTTTGCATAATTGGGCCATTCTTGCAGAACTGATGGGAAATTATAAGTATATATCAGATGCTAAAGTGGCTATTTTTAATGAACACAGAAAAGATCTTACTGTTTTGAAACGTCTTCTTAAACGAGATTCAAATGTGTATACCAAGATGTTTCGTATGGCCGGTAAAAATAGTTATAGCGCCTATGTGGGATTATGTAAAATACATGGGAAAAAAGTTCCAATCGAGAAAGCATGTACACAAGGGGATTTTGCAGGGGAAATAAAAAAAATAATAAAAAATTTTCCTGATAGTGAAGATAAGAAATACATATTGGATAAAATTGAAAGGAATGAGCTTTTACCCAAAGCGGTAAGCAAACAGAATGGTGTTATTCCCTACCAGCTCCATTTAGTGGAATTGAATAAAATCTTATCGAATGCGGAAAGATATCTGCCATTTTTAAAAAAAGAAGATGAGTATGGTACAGTGTCCGATAAAATCAGGAAGCTATTTACATTTCGTATTCCTTATTATGTGGGACCGTTAAATGGACATTCTTCTTTTGCCTGGGCAGTCAGAAAAGATGAAAATGGACACATTTATCCGTGGAATTTTGAAAGGAAAATTGATATAGAGGCCAGTGCAGAAGAGTTTATCCGCCGCATGACCAATAAATGCACATATCTTGTTAAAAAGGATGTACTTCCTAAAAACTCACTTCTCTATACAGAATTTATGGTACTCAATGAGCTGAATAATGTAAGAATCGGTAGCGCTCAAGAAAAGCTACCACCTGGTATGAAAGTTCGTGTTTGGGAAAGACTTTTTCTTAAGGATAAAAAAATTACCGCAAAAAAAATGTGTTCTTATCTGATTAGAGAAGAACATATTTCTAAAGAAGAAGCGGCGCAGATATCCGGTATAGAACGGGATTTTAAAGCGAGTCTTGCGCCATGGATAGATATGAGGAAAATATTGGGAGATAATTTTACCGTATCTGATAGTGAAAAAATTATAAAGGACATTACTTTATTTGGCGCGGATAAAAAAATGCTGCGTCGCCGACTTAAGGCGCGGTTTGGCTATCTGGAAGACTGTCAGGTTAAAGAACTGGTTAGGCTGCCGTATCAGGGATGGGGACGTTTGTCAAAAGAATTTTTGACACAAATTTTGCCAAAGGCAGAACGTGATTCCACAGTTTTAGTGGATCAGGAAACCGGAGAAGTAATGAATATTATCACTGCTTTGAAAAAGACAGATCATAATTTAATGGAATTATTAAGCGGAAAATTTGGTTATTCTGCCGCTTTAAGTGAGGTTAATACAACATCGGTATCGGTATGTGATAAGGCTATTTCTTACAAAAATATACAGGATATGCATATCTCTCCAGCGGTAAAGCGGCCACTTTGGCAGACACTTCGAGTTATAAAAGAAATTATACATATTATGGGTAAAGCGCCTTCGAGGATTTTTATAGAAATGGCACGGGCGGAAGATGAGAAAAAGTGGAAAACTGTTTCAAGAAAAGATCGGCTATTGGATCTTTATAAGAAATGTAAAGATGAAATAAGAAATTGGAGTGCAGACATAAAAAAATTAGGTGAAGAGATAGAAGAATTAAGCGACGGACAGCTGAGAAGTGATAAATTATACCTGTACTATACGCAGATGGGGCGTTCTATGTATACCGGAAAGCCTATTTGTCTTGGTAGCCTTATGGCTGGAGCTGATTATGACATAGACCATATTTATCCCCGATCTGCTACAGGAGATGACAGTTTAGACAATCGCGTTCTTGTAGAAAGGACGGAAAATGCGAAAAAGGGAGACCATTATCCTTTATCTATTGAAATACAAGGGGGGAGAGCTGTTTTTTGGAAAGTACTTTTAGATAAGGGGTTTATTTCCAAGGAGAAGTATCGTCGCCTGACAAGAAAAACGTTACTTACTGATGATGAAAAAGCGGGGTTTATTGGGCGCCAGCTTGTAGAAACACGGCAGAGTACGAAAGCGATTGCCGAGATTCTGAAAAAAGCTTTTCCGGAAACCAAAATCATTTACACTAAGGCAAGGAATGTATCCCGATTTCGCCAGTATGCGGAGTTTGTAAAAGTCAGGGATATGAACGATTATCATCACGCCAAGGATGCTTATTTGAATATTGTTGTAGGGAATGCATTTTATACGAAATTTACATCTAATCCGATACATTTTCTGTCGGAGAGAAATGCGGTGTATAGTTTGAATGAAAGGACTTTTTATCAATTTCCCATACAAAGAGGATCAACTATGGCATGGGAACCGGGCGATAGCGGTACGATGGCAGTTGTCCGGAAATGGATGGATAAGAATAACATTTTATATACACGGATGCCTTTTGAAGAGAAAGGGGGATTGTTTGATCAGAATATCCTAAAGAAAGGGAAGGGACAAGTTTCACTAAGGGCATGTGGGGCATTGTCTGATATTCAAAAATATGGCGGGTATAATAATGCAACTGCGTCATATTTTATGCTTGTTAAAGCAGAGAAAAACGGAAAGACAATTTATTTGTTGGAAACAGTACCTTTGCACTTGTCTGGAAGGTTAGAAAGTATTGAAGATAAAATAAATTTTTGTAGAGAACTCTGGCATCGAGACAGAAAAGACTATAAGAATCCGGTGATATGTATTCCTAAGATATATAAGCAGTCCTTATTTGAAGTAGATGGGTTTCGAGAACATATTTCCGCTAAGACTGGAAATCAGTTTGTTATGAGAAATGCTGAACAATTATGTTTGAATGCAGAATCCGCCCAGATAATAAAAAATGTCCTTAAATTCAATCAGCGGAAACAAGTGCAAAAAGAGTTGAAGATTACTGTACATGATAAAATCACTGAAGAGAATCTAATAAATATCTTTGAAACATTTATTTCTAAGATACAGACATCCATTTATAGAAACAAGTTTGAGGCATCCGTAGGTCTTATGATAAAAGGGAAAGGCACGTTTATAGAATTATCAATGGAAGATAAGTGTAAATGTATAGGTGAAATACTCCATCTTTTCCAATGTAACCCTGTGCTTTCTGATCTACAATTAATTGGTGGGAAGAAGGCATCTGGAAGGATCTACATGGGGAAGCGATTTGATGGAAATAAAAAAGTATTTCTTGTCTTACAATCTGTGACAGGTTTTTTTGAGAAAAAGATTTTATTGGCACCTTATGAAAAGAAATGAGTTGGCGGACGGTTGTACTATCTAAACGGGCAAAAATAGAATATAGCTTGGGATATATGGTTATAAGGGGAGAAGAAGTTCACCGGATATTTATGGAAGAAGTAGAGACGGCCATGATTGAAACTACGGCTGTTTCGCTGACTGCCGCGTGGATCAACGAATATCTTCACCGAAAAATCAAAATTATTTTCTGCGATGAAAGGAGAAATCCGGCAGGAGAGATACTTCCTTATCGAGGGAGCAATGATTCCAGCCGTCAGATCCGTTCCCAGCTGAAGTGGGATTCTTGCCTGAAAAAAGAAATATGGGCGCAGATCGTTAAAGAGAAAATCGATAAGCAAAAACAGGTGCTGATTGCTTTTGAGTGTAGTAAAGAAGCCAGGTTGTTAGAGCGATATATGAAAGAAGTAGAGCCAGGTGATATAACGAATAGAGAAGGTCATGCGGCAAAAGTCTATTTTAATGCATTATGGGGAAAGGATTTTTCAAGAAGAGATGAAACCGTAGAGAATGGGGCGCTTAATTATGGGTATGCCGTTATTCTCTCCGCTTGTAATCGGGAAATCGCCGCTTCAGGCTATATGACACAAATTGGATTGTTTCATGATAATATATTCAATCCGTTTAATTTGGGGAGTGATTTGATGGAGCCTTTCCGACCTATGGTGGATATGATTGTACTGCGGATGGCACCACAGAAGTTGACTACTGAAGAGAAGCATCAACTTATAGATGTATTGAACCGACAAGTTTTAATCAAAGAAAAGAAGACCACCGTAACACATGCGATAGGAATATACTGCCGGAGCGTTTTTCGTGCTTTAGAGGAACAAGACTTGTCTTTATTGTCTTTTTATTCAGAGATATATGAGGAATAGGTTTATGCGAGTGATGGTGCTGTTTGACCTGCCGGTAGAAACGGCGCAGCAAAGAAAGGCGTATATACAATTTCGGAGAGCATTGATTTCTGACGGATTTATCATGATGCAGGAGTCTGTATACACAAAAATTGTTTTAAATCCTGTAGCAGCAGGTATAGCGGTCAAGCACATCAAATGTATGAAACCGGAAGAGGGCCTGATACAAATACTGACGGTTACAGAAAGGCAATATGCGGGGATGGAACTTATTTTGGGGGAGAAGAAAAAAGAAGTTATTGATAGTCATGATAGATTGGTGATTTTATGAAACTTTCCTATCCGGAGTGGGAGAAAACCGTATGTATGGAGGAACAGGATATCCCTGTCATTTCTATGGAAAATCCTCTTTATCATTATGACAGGCTGATGGAGTTGTACAGGCAGATACAAGGAGACGCAGGAGGTTTTGTTCTTTTTGAAGAGGAGACACATTTAGATCTTAGAAAGAAATCAGTATTGCTTCTTAGTCCTTTGGATATGGATTTTAATAATAGGAAAATCTTGACCAAATTATTTGCTGCACTAAGAGAAGAAGCGATGACTGAAAGTTTTTACCGGGAAACAAGGACAGCCATGGGAAATATTCTTACATATGCAGAGCATTTATCACAACGGGTACCGCTTCCTCTTACTTATGATATGGACGTCGATCTTATAGAGATGATGAAAGCGATTCATCTTCGCATTGATATGGAAGGGATGAATCTTCCAGAACAAATGTTGTCTTTTATGAAAAACTGGAACATCCTGTTTGGTGAAACTTGCTTTTTCTTCCATGGATTTCGGGATTTCTTACCGAAAGAGATAAAAGAGTCGTTTTATAACAACGCGTTAGAAGAAAAATTACAGTTTATTCTTTTAGAAGGGAAATGTTATGATAAAATAGAATTAGAAAATTTATTTATTATTGATGAAGATTTATGTCAAATTTTTGAGTAAATTTTTACCATATCCGAATTGCACTGCCAAGTGATAGCAGTTTTACTCGTAGAGGACTTTAATAGATACGCAAATTGAGATTGAAATTTGAGGTTTGAGAGTGATGTAATTCCAGATAGTGGTAAAACAACAAGCCTTGAACTCTTGTTTAAAGCAGGGTTTGAGAGTGATGTAATTCCAGATAGTGGTAAAACAATCTTCTTCAGGCGGATTTACCCAAGTTAGTTTGAGAGTGATGTAATTCCAGATAGTGGTAAAACGCTGCTTTCTCATTTCCGGCTTCTTCGGCTGTTTGAGAGTGATGTAATTCCAGATAGTGGTAAAACAGTCTAATATCCAGAAATGTTTTTGACCTTGTTTGAGAGTGATGTAATTCCAGATAGTGGTAAAACACTACATCAACAGTTATGATGTCATTGAACGTTTGAGAGTGATGTAATTCCAGATAGTGGTAAAACTTCTAAAATTGAGGAGGAAAGTATCTCGCGTTTGAGAGTGATGTAATTCCAGATAGTGGTAAAACGGTTGCCCAAAAGATTCATGCTGTCTTTTCGTTTGAGAGTGATGTAATTCCAGATAGTGGTAAAACAAAACATATGATATTGTATTTACTGTAGCTGTTTGAGAGTGATGTAATTCCAGATAGTGGTAAAATCAAGATTTCTTCTTCAATTGGACAAGGTCGTTTTTGTTTGGTATATTGTTTTTAGAACTAATTAGGGTGGCGGCCTCCATGGGCAATTGGAGCCCCGAGGTTATACGCCAGTCATTAGTTCTTTTTTGGTTGATAGCTTGGAACAATGTGATTTTAGAAAATGGTTAAAAGGTAGTATTTCTGTGCATACGAAACAGAATGTCTTATTTCTTTCGGGATGCTGATTTAGGTTTTTTGCAAATATGACGGAAGAATATAGTTAATAAGATTAGAAGAGAATGGTATATTTGGGCTCTCTTGTGCTGTATTTGATTTCTCTATGCTTTTTTCCGATTTTCATTTTCTGGTATACTGGAAGTGATAAATGGGGAAAGCAAGTATCCGGCGTAGGGAAATGATTACCGGCTGACGGGCGGAGAAAGGCCAGCGGGTTTTTCCATTTATCGTTTAGACCGTTCTGTCAGCAGAGGATCAGAATCGTTTTTCAAGGTATCATGTAATTGTTTAATTAATAGTTTGAGAGAAAAGGAGGATCTTATAATGAATGAAGCCATTGTTGAAAAAGTAAAGGCGTTGATTGCGGCTCCCAGCTGCTATGCGGGATTAAAGAAAATCGCGGAAGAGTATATCGCTGCTCTTGGCGGCGATCGGGAAAAAGAAGCCGGGCGGAAACTGGTGGCGGAATTGGAAGCGGATGTGCTTTCTATCGATGATGTCCTTGCGTTTTTTGAATCGGATGCAGGGGAAAAAACATTTGGCGCGGAACAGGCGGCGGCTTATGCGGCACATGCCCGGGAAGTGAAGGCCAAGGGCGGCAAGTGGTGCGACTGTCCTGCCTGTGCGCCGGGAAGAGAGATTCTGGACAGAAAAGAGGAGCTCTGCTGAAACATAGTAATCATTTTATGAAAAGAGAGGATATCCGGGAAGCGGGTACTCTCTCTTTTTTGTTTCACCTGATGATGGAAATGTCTTTCCTTTTTCTTTTCGGTACGTAGTATTGGCGCTCTTCATCAAGGTAGTATTTTATGGAGCCGTCTTCAGGAAGTTCCACGAGGCTGCTCTTATGGGAGGGATAGCCGAGGGCGAGAGCCAGCTTGGGATTCCATGTTTCAGGGATAGAAAGTATTTCTTTTACTTTTTCAAATTCCGCATTTCCTATGATACAGGAACCTACGCCGTAGATGTAAGCATTGAGATTCATTGTCCTTACAGCGATGCCGATATCTATGCCTGTCCACGGGGTTTCCCGTCCTTCCGTGCAGAGAATGATAAAAGCGGTGGGCTGTTCGCCTTCTTTCGGCTGTCCCAGCTCTTTGGGGAGGGCGGCGGCAAAATGGAAGCACGACTGGATTTTCCGCACCGCTTCAGGGGTTTTTACAAGGACATAGCGGAGCGGCTGCCCATTCATGGCGCTGTTTGCGATACGGGCATTTTCCAGAAGTTCATCAAGTATTTCTTCAGGAATTTGTTTCTGCTTGAAACGGCGATATGTGCGGCAGCCGATGCAAAGTGTATGGAAGTCCATGGCACAGGCCTTATTTAACGGCAATGACTTCGATTTCGCAGAGTGCGCCTGCGGGAAGATCCTTGACGGCGAAGCAGCTTCTTGCCGGTTTGCCCGGGAAGTGTTTTGCATAGACTTCGTTAAAGGCGGCAAAGTCTTTCATGTCTGTGAGGAAGCAGGTCGTTTTTACCACATTGTCCATAGAAGTTTCTGCTTTTTTTAAAATGGCTTTTATATTTTTACAGACTTGCTCCGTTTGTCCGGCAATGTCGGAGACGATGATTTTTCCTGCGGCCGGGTCGATACCGATTTGTCCGGAAAGAAATATAAATCCGCCCGTCTGCTTTGCCTGTGAATAGGGGCCGATAGCGGCGGGTGCGTGTTTGGTGTGTATGGTTTTCATAAGAGCCTCCTTTGATTTACACATGAATGATATATTTATACTATACCGCAAAAGGCATCGGTGAAACAAATATATTTCCTGTCATGGGCCGATGTTTCATGATATATGGTATAGTGAAAAGAGGAGGTTATGATGTCTTTTGAAACAATACAGGCTTATTTTGAACGGTTCGGTATGGCAGACCGCTGTATGGATTTAAAGGAGTCCAGTGCGACAGTGGCGCTCGCGGCGCTTGCTCTCGGTACAGAGGAGGCGCGCATTGCAAAGACGCTTTCTTTTCTGGTGGAAGAAGCGCCTGTGGTTATCGTGGCGGCAGGGGACGCGCGGATTGATAATCATAAGTATAAAATGTTTTTCCATAAGAAGCCGAAAATGATTCCCGGGGAGGAATGCGAAAAGTATATCGGCCATCGGCCCGGCGGTGTCTGCCCGTTTTGCCTTCCGCCCATGGCAGATGTCTATCTTGATATATCATTAAAACGGTTTGATGTGATTTATCCCGCGGCGGGGACAGACCACAGCGCAGTGAAGCTTACACCTGAAGAGCTGGAGAAATACGCGGGCGCGAAAGGATGGGTGGATGTGTGCAAAGGTTGGCAGGAAGAACCCGTTTCCTGATGATTTTAATCCTACAAATACAGGACTCTTTTTCTGTCGCCGGACGGGAAGGTGTACAAGTTGAAATATCCCGCAGGTGCGGCGCCGGCCGAAAGAATAGTGCAAAACGTTTTTTGAAAGGAAGAGCATGGACAATTTATTTCAGATGTGGTGGCCCGTAGCCTGTGTGGTGTTGGCGGATGTGATTTATCAGGTGTGCGCGAAGAAAATATCTTCCGGGACAGATCCTCTGGCTGCACTGGGGGTGACTTATCTTGTAAGCGCCGCGGTTTGCGCCGGTCTCTACTATGGGATGGGCGGAATGGATCTGCTTGCCGATATGTCCCATGCCCGGCTGGCCGCGGCAGGTATAGGCTTTGCGGTGACAGGGCTTGAAGTGGGCTGTGTGTACATGTATAAAGCGGGTTGGGCGATGAATGTGGGATTCATCCTTTATACGGCAATGATTGTGGCGGCTCTCCTTGTTGTGGGAGCGGTACTTTACGGTGAAGCGGTTTCGTTTACCGCCATGGCGGGACTGATAATCACATCATCGGGGATGTATATGATTGTGAGGGGCGCATGAATTTTTCATTTTGGTGGCCTGTCGGTCTTGTGGTCATGGCGGGCGTCGGATACCAGGTGTCGGCAAAAGAAGTGGCGGGCGGCGCGGATCCGCTGGCGGCGCTTGTAGTAACATATCTTGTGGCGTCGCTTACATCTTTTCTGATTTATGCGTTTACAGGAAAAAAGGGAGAGAAATGGAAAGAGATTATGAGCTTCCGTCCTGCTGCCCTTGTCTTGGGATTATCCATTGCATTTATTGAGATAGGGACGATTTTCATTTATAAGGCAGGATGGACGATGAATGCTTCCTTTATTGTGACGAATGCCCTCATTACGCTTTGCCTCATTTTGACGGGGGCGGTTCTGTATGGGGAAAAGCTGTCCCGCCGGCAGGCACTGGGAATCGTTGTTTCTTTTATCGGCATATGCTGCATCGTGTGGTGAGAGGGACGGGGCAAAGGGAACGTAAAACTTTCACATGCTTTTATGGCGACGCTTATGGAAGATGGAAGCGTATTGCCGCAAGACAGGGTAGTTCACCCGCAGACAACATTTATTACATGAATCCGGTATGAATAGAGGAACATAAAAAAATGACGATCCGAATTGAGGGAATCGTCATTTTACTGTTTACAGCAGTTTTATGTAATCGTAGGCGGGATGTACAAGCCAGGTGCCGTCGCTCTTAAGGATGCCCCACTTTTTGTTATCCTTTTGTCCGCCGCTGAAACCGTGCCGGAATTTTGTAACACCCGTAAGCGGATCTTTTGCATCTTCGTACAGGATATTTCCTTCTTCATCAATAATGCCGTAGTAGCTTTTAGCTCTGAAAATCCAGGTGACAGGTGTCTCATTAAAATGGGAGGCTCCGATATTGGGCGGGAGAGAAGCTATGACATCCCCCGTGGAGGTATCGAGCAGGTAACGGCGGCTGCCGTCTTTCCCCAATGCCCTGTTAAATCCGAGAAGTGTTATATCGTCGTAACGGAAATCGATAACCTGCTTTCCGTCTGACAGGTCAAAAAGGCCGCATTTTCCGGAATAGCCGCTCTTGAGCACGAGGCAGGCGTCTTCAATATCAATAGAACCCACGGTGTAACGGGAAGGGGGAATCAGTGTGCGTCCTTCGGGAGAAAGAAAGGCTGTGAGCCCGTCTTTCTTGACAATCGTTCCGTAAGGGGTCATGGGATAGACTTCATCATTCCGGCTGTCTATGACGATATGCCCTTCTTGATCAATATATCCTCTTTTGATGCCATTGTAAGCCGTATGATAATTATCAAAGTCTTCCACCTTTTGCGAGTTGATGGCATCGGCCGCCAGGATGCCGAGGAACGACTTGCCATTGAATGTATTTACCTGTCGTCTGTATTCCGCAACGCCGTACTTATAGGGGCAGATACTGTCATAAGGAAGTTTAAAGAGAGCCCTGCCATTCTCATCAATGGCGATTTTTTCCCCCTGCATGGTTTTTACAAAAGCGATCCCTTCACTGAATCCGGCAAGTACCGCTTTGTAGCGGGGAGCGATAAGCACACTGCCGTCAGGCTTCTTAAATCCGTACAAACCTTTTTCAGAGTAACTGAAAGGGTTTGAGGGAATCGTTTTTACCGCTGTGGCGGGATTTCCTTTTTTATCAATCAGCCGTAAATCTTTTTTCTTGTCGCCGGCTTTGAAAAGCCCGTCCTTTTCCGGAATCAGGAATTTATAGGTGGGTGGCAAAAGAACTGTCCCGTCTGTGCCGATAAGCCCCCATTTTTTTCCGTCCCTTATCATGGCAAGGATACCGTGGCGGTAGAAACTTTCATCCCGCTTCGCTTTGGCTTCTGTATAGGAGGCAAGCGCTTTGGGTCGGGAAAGACCGATAAGCGGTTCATCTTCTTCATCCGGAAAGACGAGGATCCCGATGGAAGGGGGTGTGATGGAAACGCCCTTTGTGGTTGTAGAAGACTTGCTTTCCGTTTTCACTGTTTCTGTGGAAATTGTCGTGCTGGACTCGTGGCGCCGGATATGTGTGGCGGTGGTGACGCCTTTTTCCGCCTGTACCGTATATATACTGTGCAGAGATGATGCAAGCAGGAATGCGAAGAAAGCGGCTTTCCATTTTATCTGTGTCATGAGGAACCTCCAAGTTTACCAAATAATATCATTTGTGCATTATAGCATGCATGGAAAAAGAATGGAAATATCGATAGAAATCTATGAAAAGCATGTCGGGAAAATGAAAGGGTGGAAATAGAAAATATGAAACTTATCCGGCTGCTTTGCATAAGGGAAGGCATATCCGGTACAGAGAAACCATAAATAAAACGGTGCATTGTGAACCTTGAATTAAGCGCTGAGTTGTTATATTATTTATGTAATGTAAATTTAAATGTATAAAAAGGTAAACAATGGAGGCGATGATGTGGAAAGAGAAGAGATATCCGCAGGAAATCAGGGAAAGGTAAAAGAACTGGTATTGTTTTCTTTATTTACGGCGCTTACAGCAATCGGTGCGTTTATCCGCGTGCCTGTACCGCTTTGCCCGTTTACGCTCCAGCTTTTATTCACGACCCTTTCGGGGTTGATTTTAGGGAGCAGAAAAGGGGCGGCTTCTGTGGCAGTCTATGTGGCTCTCGGTCTGTCGGGGGTTCCCGTTTTTACACAGGGCGGAGGACCGGGATATATCTTCCAGCCTACTTTCGGCTATCTTTTAGGGTTCATCGCGGGAGCCTGGCTCACAGGGAAATTGTCGGAACGTATGGAAAAGCTGTCATTTGTCCGTATTTTATTTGCGAACCTGGCAGGACTTCTTGTGGTCTACCTTTTTGGAATGGTTTATGTATACGTCATAAATAATTATTACCTGAATACGCCTATCGGTATCTGGCCTGTGGTGCTTTATTGTTTCCTTCTGGCAGTGCCGGGTGATATCTGCCTCTGCGTTCTGGCGGCAGTGCTGGCGAAAAAATTATACCGTGCGGGACATGCATGGTAAAAAAATAGAGAGAGCGGCTGTGCAGAAAGCCGTTTCCACTTTTATTTATCAATAAGAAAGAAGGAATAGGATGGGCAGAGGACTTTTTATTACAGGAACAGATACGGATATTGGCAAGACCTATGTGACGGCACTCCTGATAAAAACTTTGAGAAAGGCTGGATATGATGTAGGCTACTATAAGGCGGCCATCAGCGGAGCGCCGACGGTAGCGGAAAGCGATGCAGGATTTGTAAATCGTTTCGCGCAGATCCGTGAGCCTGAGGATATGCTCCTTTCGTACTTGTATCAGAATGCTGTATCGCCCCATCTGGCAGCAAGAATTGAAGGAAATCCCGTGGAGAAGGATGTCATCATGAGAGCCTGGGAGCGTGTGACATCGGCGTACCCCTATGTGACTGTGGAAGGCAGCGGAGGAATCATGTGCCCTATCCGCCATGATGAAAAAGCGGTGTATTATCTGGAAGATATTATCCGATGGCTCCGCCTGCCCGTCCTTGTCGTCGCCGACGCGGGACTGGGGACGATCAACCGTGTGGTAACCACCTGTGAATATATCCGCCGCAGAAATATTTCTGTCAAAGGGATTATCCTGAACCATTGGAAAGGCGGCGTGATGGAAGAAGACAATGCGGAAATGATTGAAGAAATCACCGGGGGGAAAGTTCTGGCAAGGGTGAAACGGGGCGACACGGAATTGGATATCGATCCGGAAACGATTATATCGCTGTATGAATAAGGGAGTATTTAAAATTAGGGAAGTTGGGAGCTTAAATGGAACAGAATTATTGGGAAGCGGAAGATAAAAAATATATATGGCATCCTGCCATGCAGATGAAGGACAATGAAGTATTTCCGCCGGTCGTTATAGACCATGCGAAAGGATCTTACCTGTACGGGACGGACGGGAAGGAATATCTGGATATTATTTCATCGTGGTGGTGCAATCTCCTTGGGCATTGCAATGAAGAAATCAATGAAGCCCTGAAAAAGCAGGTCGATGAACTGGAGCATGTGATTTTTACAAACTTTTCCCATAAGCCTGCTGTTAAACTGGCGCAGGAACTGGAAAAGGTACTGCCGGAAGGACTCTCCCGCTTTACCTTTCATGACAACGGTTCATCCTGCGTAGAGGCGGCGCTCAAGATGGCTTTCCAGTACCACTACCAGACCGGCCATCCTGAACGGACGCGGTTCATGTGCCTTCCTGAATCGTACCATGGGGAAACGATCGGCGCGCTGTCCGTCGGATCAATGGATTTTTATGCGAAGATCTTTCACCCCATGCTTATGGACAATATTCATTTTGACGGTCTGGACTGCTACCGCTGCCCTTATGGGAAAACGCGGAATCATTGCGGCGTGGAATGCTTTGAAAGTGCGGAAAAAGCATTTAAACAGCACGGAAAAGAAACGGCGGCAGTCATTGTGGAGCCGATCCTTCAGGGGGCGGCAGGCATGCGTATCTATCCTGCCGAATATTTAAGGAAGCTCCGTAAGCTCTGCGATGCATACGGCGTGCTTATGATTGATGATGAAATTGCCGCCGGTTTTGGCAGGACGGGGAAACTTTTTGCCATAGAACATGCCGGTATTTCTCCGGATATCCTCTGCACATCAAAAGGGCTGACGGCGGGATACATGCCCATGTCTCTTACCATCACCACGGACAAAGTATACGATGCTTTCTATGATGATTACGGAACCCATAAGGCTTTCGTCCACAGCCATACCTACGCAGGCAATCCTATGGGCTGCGCCATTGCGTTGACCGTACTGAAAATCATGAAGCGGGATCATATTCTGGAGAAAGTCAATGAAAATGGAATCTATCTCCATGACAAGCTCATGAAAGCCCTGGGAAATCACAGGCATGTGGGAGAAATCCGCCATATCGGATTAATTAACGCCATCGAACTGGTGGAAAACAAAGAAACGAAAAAAGCTTTTGATCCGAAAAAGCGTATCGGCTGGCATATCTTCCGGAGAGCTATGAATATGGGACTGGTTCTTCGACCGATGGGAGATATTATTTATTTTAATCCACCGCTGAATATAGAAAAACCGGATTTGGACAAAGCGGTGGAACTTTGCCGGAAAGCGGTCGTTACGGTTCTAGGTGAATAAATAGGAGTGAAAAGGGAAAAGATGCCTGTCAGTGTGGAATATTCACGGCAGGCATCTTTTTTTAAGCAGAATCTCTGCGGGTATGATGGAAGTAGGAAAAAATAGACTGTATTTGTATGCCATTGGATGACAAAGTAGAAAAAATGAATGGCGGTGTTTATGGCGTATTAAAAGTGTTGCTGGGCAAGGCAGGAAATAATATCGCAGGAGCCGTCAATTATAGACGAATTGAGACCTATTGGGAGGAGTCATCTCTATAAGCAGGGAGGCTGCTCTTTTTTATTGGAACCCATGCATTTATAATCATTTATCTATGCATTGCACCATATATCATGCATTATATACTATGGTATGAGAGAAAAAATGTATTTTTAATCTATGGATATCGGATTTATACTGGGGGTATGAAAAAAGTGTTTTTTAACGAGGTGCAAAGATGATTAATTTAAATGATTTTTTAGCGGTCGGACAGAATGCTATTGCCCGCCGTGTCGTGCAGCACTCTGATGCTTCGGATAATTATTCCAATGCGTTTAAGAACCTGCTGGCTACGCCAAGATTGATCCATTGGGGGATTGACGCGTCTATTGAGGCTATTGATCCTTATCTTCCTGATGAATATGCGAGTATCGGTCTGTCGGTCAATTTCGTCCATACCGCGCCCACCAGTCTGGGGATGACGGTGACTGTCCATGCATCTATTATCGCGATTACGGATCATGATGTGACGCTCAGTGTGAAAGCCTGGGACGAGCAGGGGGAAATAGGCCACGGTACGCATAAGAGATCTATCGTATTGAAACAGACCGTGCTGGATAAAGCGGAAGAACGGACAAAGCTGCTTATGGTCCGCCAGGCGAACAAGCAGATTGAGGAGATGAGAAGATGAGTTTACCTGATAATTTTACAGGCGCGCTTCTTTTGAGCGTGGTGGACTTTTTCCTGAGTTTTGTTTTTATTTCCTTTATCGGAATCGTACTTCATTTTTTCCCGCTTCTGAATAAGCTGGGCGAAGTGTTGGAAAGGAAGGATTAAATTGGACACGCTTTTTATTCCGCTGATGGGACAGCTTCTCCATCAGACAGGCCTGATTGATATCACACCGGGAAATATAGTGATGATTATCACCGGAATGGTGCTTCTGTATCTTGGGATTGTTAAGAAATATGAACCTTTTCTTTTGGTGGGGATCGGGTTTTCCTGTATTGTTGCCAATATCCCCGGCTCAACACTGACAAAGGAAGGCGGACTCTTCTGGTATTCCTATCAGGGGGTAGAAAATCTGATTCTCCCTCCGCTTATTTTTTTAGGTGTCGGCGCAATGACGGATTTCGGCCCGATGATCGCCAATCCGAGCCTTGTTATTTTGGGGGCGGCTGCCCATCTTGGGATATTTGTGGCGCTCATCGGCGCACAGACACTCGGTTTCTCTTTACAGGAAGCCGCGTCTATCGGGATTATTGGCGGTGCTGACGGTCCAATGGCCATTTATACTACCATGAAACTGGCGCCTCATCTATTACCTCAGGTTTCTGTGGCGGCCTATTCCTATATGGCTCTTATGCCCCTTATCCAGCCGCCGATTATGAAGCTGCTCACCAGTAAGGAAGAACGAAAAATAATGATGAAACAGCCGCGCTATGTCTCCCGGTTGGAGAAAATTGCATTCCCTGTAGTTATGGCTCTTATTGTTAATATTTTTCTACCCCCCGTGGCACCTCTCATTACGATGCTCATGCTGGGCAATCTGCTCCGCGAATGTCTCGTGGTGACGAAATTGGCGGAAACTGCGTCCAATACCCTTTTGAACATGGTTACGCTTGTTCTCACCGTAGCGATCGGTTCCACTATGGCGGCGGAGACCTTCCTTACCGGAGATACGATCCTGATTATTGCTTTGGGCCTTGTGGCGTTTGCTTTCGGTACAGGCTCCGGTGTGGTTTGCGCAAAAATTATGAATAAGCTTTCCGGCGGACGTATCAATCCGCTTATCGGTTCGGCAGGGATTGCTTCCGTGCCGATTGCTGCCCGCGTTTCCCATCTGGTGGGACAGCAGGAAAGCAGGAGTGTATTTCTTCTCATGCATGCCATGGGTCCGAATCTGGCAGGCGTGTTTGGTACGGCGATTTCTGGCGGTATTATGCTGGCTTTGCTTTCCTGAAGAAATATTTGCGCAGATAAAATGGTTCTCTTTACGGGTGGCGGTGTGTCCGCCATCTTTTTTGTAAAAAGGAAACGGGGCTGTGACGAAACATTTTTGTGTTTTGTCACAGCCCCGTTGTGATTGTCGGATGGATTGAAAAATAACCGGAATATGAGTAAGAAAGTTCATTTCATATGCATGACCGTTCGGAAGTCTTTAATATAGTGGCGGGATACGGGTACTTTTTCTTTTGGATAGCGGTTCATCGTAAGGAGGAGCGTTCCGTTATCCTGTGTTTCTATTTCATAAATCATGGAGAGGTTGACGATGTAGCCTTTATGAGTCCGAAAAAATCCCTGCTCGGTAAGAAGTGCTTCGGCATCACGGAGAGTCATTTTAGAGCGTATGATGCCTTCGGTGGTATAGAAAAGGGAATTATCCGATTTTTCGGTGGAAATCAGGACGATTTCTTTTGCGGGAGAAAGAATGAGTGTCTTGTTTTTCGTCTGCAAAGAAATCCTGGATCTGGCATTTATGATTTCCCCGGAGGCGGTACCGTTTTCCCGCTGCATAATACTGTCGAAAAGGCGCTGGATGGTTTTCGCGATACGCTCTTCATCATAAGGTTTCAGAATATAGTCGAAAGCTTCCAGATCGAAAGCCTGCAGCGCAAATTGGCTGTAACCGGTAGCGAAGACAATTTTCACGGAATGGTTCATGCCTATGATTTTTTGTGCTGCTTCCAAACCATTCATGATAGGCATTTCTATATCAAGGAATAAGAGATCCACCTGCGGGTGGGTTTCAAGAAAAGAAATAACTTCTTTCCCGTTGGCACATTCTCCGATAACATTTACGTGCGGCATGGAAGCGAGCTGATACTTCAGTTCTCCTCTGGCAGGCAGTTCGTCATCTGCCACAAGGACTTTAATTTCCATGTTCGTCATCCTTTCCTTTCGTCTTTTCCACTTTTGGCACATTGGCGAACACGATGGTTCCTTTTCCTTCTTTACTCAGTATATGGAGCCCGCAGTGCTCGCCGAAAATAGAAACAAGGCGCTGGTGTACGTTGATGAGGCCGATATGGTCGCGCCGTTTGCGGTCAATTAAAAGTGTTTTTAGTTTTCTTCTCGAGATACCTACACCGGTATCAATGACGTAAATTTTATTATATGTCTTATGCTCGATCAGTCCTACGCGGACCGTACCGCCTTCTTCCCGCTTGATGACTCCGTGAATAACTGCGTTTTCTACCAGAGGTTGGAGAAGAAGCGGCGGTATCTGCAGGTTTTCCAGCATGTCTTCTGAAAAATCATAGGTTACGCTCAGCCTGTCACTGAAGCGTGCCCGTTCAAGCTGGATATAGCAGTCAATGACCCGCATTTCTTCGGCAAGAGAAATAAATTTAGAGGGATTGCTTAAACTGTGGCGGAAATAATCAGAAAGATACTTAATCAGTTTTCGTGCTGTTTCAGGATCGCTCCGCACATAGAAGCTGATGGTATTCAGCGTATTGTAAAGGAAATGGGGATTGATCTGTGCCTGGAGTGCCCGTATTTCCGCTTCAGCAAGGAGATTTTTTTCTTCTTTCATCTGTTCATATTCGTAAATGGCTTCTACGATATGGCAGACACCGTTCAAAAATTCAATTCCCATTTTTGTAAAAGTGTCGCCCTTGCTTTTTGCGGCAATGATGTATCCGATAATTTCATTCTGCCAACGAACCGGCAATGTGAGTACGTGGGGCATATCGGGAAGTGATTTCTGAAGCCGGAGTATGGAAGTTTCCGCTTCGCCTTGTGCTCGGTCTTCTTTTGTTTTATAAGCACCGCGGATATATACGCGGTTTTTATAAATAACAGCGGTCCAGATAAGGGAAGGCAGGGTGGTAGTGATGATTTCCGTAATTTTTGTTACAGTGAGGTCTTTGAAACCGGCCTGCAGAGTGCTGAAAATCATCTGGATGGCATCAAAAGTGTTTTTTGTAGTCTTTGTTTTTTCTGAGTCCCAAATGTAGGTGGATACTTCAAGAACACCGATAAAAAGACTGACTGCGATGGTATTCGTGATAAGGATCGGAAGGGAGAGGAGAGCCAGCGCATTTGGATTTGCTACGGTTTCCGGCCAGGTGAGAAGTGCGAAAAATGCCCAAAAAAGAACTTCAAGAAGCAAGGCATAAATAAGTGCCCAAAGCCATAACCGATGGTGCTTGGATTTCAGGTAATTCGTGGTGAAGCCTGCGGCTATGCCTTGGAGAATGGAAAGCCCGCCATGGATATATGATGCATCCGTATTAATGAAAAAGGCGCGGTGCAGACCGGCAATAAGGCCGGTAATGGAACCGACGGCAGGTCCTCCGATGAAACCTGCCAGCATAATACCTACAGCGCGAAAATTAATAATACCGCCCCCGGCACTGACACTCCAGTAGGTTCCTGAAACGGCCATGGCGGAGAAGAGAACCATAAATAGAACCAGGCGTTTTCTGTCAAAGTATCTTGCAGTTAAAGCATTCCGGAAAATTGTTGTGCGGCTGAAAGAGAGAATGAGAAGCAGGAAGATGGAGATCCCCAGCCATACATGTTGTACGCCATTTATAAATGTGTTATACATCACGTTCACCTTTGAGTAAGATTAAGCGTATAAAAGTGTTTACTGATAAAAATGAAGAATATACATCTGCATGTTACCCCCCGTTACCTGCATCTTACCGGTAAAACCATTTTTTTATAAATGGCTTTAAGTATAATAAGGCTGCAAAAGGGAAAGCTGCAAGAGTCTATCTTTATCAGAACCGTTCCTCTGTATTATATCAAGTATGAAAAGGTTTTGTACCTGCAGAGGCAAAATCAGACGGGAAGAATGAAGAGAGCAAAGAAAGGAAGCGAAAGAAATGATTATTTACGGAGTTGCACTTCTGGCAGGCTGCTACATGGCAGGCAATTTGATTGGTGATGTTCTCGGTATGGCATTGGGGGTCAATGCAAATATCGGCGGTGTGGGATTTGCTATGCTTCTCCTGATTGTTATTTCCACCTGGGCTGAGCAGAAAGGGATTATGAAAGGGCCTGAAGAGGCGGGAATTAAATTCTGGGCGTCCATGTATATTCCCATTGTTGTAGCCATGAGTTCCATCCAGAATGTCGTTGCGGCGCTTTCCGGCGGGATGGTCGCAATCCTGGGCGGTACTCTGGCAGTGGTTCTTGGTTTTCTTCTGATTCCGGTACTTTCTCCGCATCATTCTTCCGAACAGAAAATGGCCGGTAAGGTGGCTCTGAATGAAGGTAAGCAGTAAGGAAAGAACGAGGTAAAAGGTTATGGATATCTTAGCAATGGCAGTCAAGCTGTTTACCAAAAATGGAATGGTAGCGTCTTTCATGGTGCTGGGGTTAATCACTTTTATTGCTTATAAAATGGGCAGTCTTACAAAGGGAAGAGTACATGGCAGCGCTATCGCCATTTTTCTGGGACTTGTTCTGGCCTACTTCGGCGGTTCTGTAACCGGCGGCAGCAAAGGTATTGCTGATATACCGCTTTTTGCAGGGATGGGGTTGGTCGGCGGGGCCATGTTCCGTGATTTTGCTATCGTGTCTACCGCTTTCGGGGCGGATCTCCGCGAAATTAAGAAGATCGGCCTGCGGGGTGTGGCTTCCCTTTTTATCGGAGAGTTCATCTGCCTGGTGGCAGGTATAGCGGTTGCTTATCCGCTCGGATATACCAGCGCGGTTGATCTTGTAACTATCGGCGCAGGTGTGGCGACTTTCGTGGTGGGACCGGTAACGGGGGCGGCTCTCGGTGCTTCTTCTGAAGTTATTGCCATCAGCATTGCGGCGGGCGTTGTGAAATCCGTACTTGTCATGGTTGTAACACCTTTTGTGGCAAAACCGCTTGGTATTAATAATCCCCAGTCTGCTATGGCATTTGGCGGAATCATGGGTACTACATCCGGTACCGCTGCAGGAATGGCGGCTGTTGATCCGAAACTCGTTCCTTACGCGGCTATGACAGCGACCTTTTACACGGGACTCGGATGCCTGCTTTTTCCGTCAGTGTTCTATTTCATGACCCGGATGGTTTTCTGAGCAGATGGAGAAATTAAAAGCATTTACTTGATTTGATTGGGTAGGTGCTTTTTCTTTGGAAAAGAAATAAATCGTTATATAATTAAAATATTGAAAAACAAGATGTTTCATCAGAAAGAGGAGAATAATTATGTTGGAAATCAGACCGAACAATAAGAACTGGCATACCAGAGGTGATGATACTAAAGCAAGACTGGATGCCGCTGCCTGTTTAGCAAAAGGAAAGATTGTTGACGCTAAAGATACGGTTGCTCTTTTAGAAGCGGTCCTGCATCCCGGTGACAATGTCAATATAGAGGGAGATAATCAAAAGCAGGCGGATTTCCTGGCGGGTGAACTTTGCAAGGTCGATCCGTCCCGTGTCCATGATCTCCACATGATCCAATCCACGTTGTCTATCCCTGAACATTTGGATGTGTTTGAAAAAGGGATTGCAAAGAAATTGGATTTCGCGTATGCAGGGAGCCAGGGCAAACGCCTGGCGCAAATGGTACAGGACGGAAGCATCGAATTGGGCGCGATTCATACCTATCTGGAAATGTACAGCCGCTACTTTATCGACCTGATTCCGAGAGTGTCTCTTCTTGTAGCTGATGAAGCGGACAGGGAAGGAAATATTTATTCCGGCTTTTCCACGGAAGATACACCGGCGATTGCCGAAGCGACAAAATTCAACCAGGGAATCGTCATTGTGCAGGTGAACAAGCTGGTGGATAAAGTATCCCGTGTGGATATCCCAGCCGACTGGGTCGATTTTGTGATCGAAAGCCCAACGCCGTACATGCTGAATCCGCTTTTTACCCGTGATCCGGCGAAAATCAGCGATGAAAGAATATTAAAAGCCATGATGGCTATAAAGGGAATTTATGGCGAATATGGCGTCCAGGTACTGAACCACGGAGTCGGTTTTGATACAAGCGCCATTGAACTTATTCTTCCGACCTATGGGGAAAGCCTTGGACTTCGGGGAAAGATCTGCAGACACTGGGTACTGAATCCGCACCCCACCATGATCCCGGCGATTGAAACAGGATGGGCGGAAAATCTTTACTCTTTTGGCTCTGAAGTAGGCATGGAAGAATATATTAAAGCAAGACCCGATGTTTTTGCCGTCGGACCGGACGGAACGATGCGTTCCAACAGAGCTTTCTGCCAGGCGGCAGGCCACTATGCGGCAGATATGTTTATCGGATCCACCATGCAGATTGACCGTTACGGCAATTCTTCCACAGCAACAAAGAACAATGTGGCAGGCTTCGGCGGCGCTCCGAACATGGGGTGTGATGCCAAGGGTCGGCGCCATGTGACAGAAGCATGGTTCAAGTGCGGCAATGAGGTGGCAAATCGCGCCGAACTGACGGGTGAATGTCTCCGCGGCAAGAAACTTGTCGTACAGGTGATTACGACCGTATCTGAAAAAGGATTCCCCGGCTTCGTGCAGGAACTGGATGCGATCCAGTTGAAGAAGAATGCGGGATTGGATCTGGAACCGGTTATGATTTACTCTGACGACCTGACCCATATTGTTTCCGAAATCGGTATCGCGTATCTCCATAAGTGCCGCAACATGGAAGAACGGATGAATGCTATCCGCGCCATAGCCGGCAAGACGGAAGTGGGCATGCTGGAAGATCCTGCTGAGACACTGCGTCTCAGGAAAGAGGGCATTGTGAAGCTGCCGGAAGATTTGGGCATTGACCGTTCAACGGCGACAAGGGAACTTCTTGCCGCGAAGAATATGAAAGACCTTGTGGATTGGTCCGGGGGACTCTATAATCCGCCGGCAAAATTCCGCAACTGGTAATTTCTCATATAAGTAAAAACCTGTTACCCTTTTTATTTCGGGTAACAGGTTTTTACTTTTGGGATAATAGGAAGCTATCCTTTTTTCTCTTGAGAAGGGGCATTTACCGTGCGGATAATCCATTTTTCGCCGCCGGTAAATCTGGAATTATGCTTTTCGGCAGCGTATTCGTATCTTTTATTTAAATCGGCGACAGCCTTTTCCAGCGATTCCAAAGTATGGATGACTGATTCGGCACGCATGTCACAGCGGCAGACCGGACAGGCGGGCGGTGTAAAATATCTGCTGTTGATTTTTGAACGGCATACGGGACAGGAAACAAATTCCGTACGAAACTTCCGCATGGCCTGATCGTTTTTATATTCTTCAAGGCGTGCCTTTTTGTCGTCCAGCCGTTTTTTTAAAGACACCATCCGGGGAGACGGTTCGATTCCGATTTTATACTTGACCGCATACGTGGTAGGAACCGTTTTCAAATAAGCAAGAGCCTGGTTTTTGGTATTGAAGATTTTTTCCTTAAATACAAGACCCCTGAAGATGTGGTTGGCTTCTCTTTTGGTGAACCCTTCTGCCACCATGTGCTCTTTCATATCGTCACGGATCCATTGTGACGGTTTTGTAATATCATACTCCCAGAATTTTTCCGTCCATGCGGGTGTTGCTGAAACGGGACAGTCTTTCAGCTGCGGAACCGGTATTTCTTCTTTTCCGGGCGCCGTTTCAGGTTTAATCGTTTTTACAGCCGTTACCGCCGATTCTTTCCCTCTTCCATCCTTCGGTGCGGCATTTTCCGTTTTTTCATTCTTTTGTTCTTTTTTGTCAGTTTTCTTTTCTTCTGCCGGGAAAAGATCAAAGAGAGAAGTCTCTTCAAAATCAGGATTCTGTGACATAGCAAACTCCCATCTATCAGAATATAAGTCAATCATATCATGGATAGGCGGAAGGGGGAACTGTTTTTAGCAAAACATATTTCCCAATATAAAACCGGTTTCCATCATCCATATGGGACGGAATATCTCCTGCTGCTTAAAAGTATTTCACAAAAAAATATCCGGCAGGGGCAGTGCCGGATGTAGAAAAGGATTACTCGAAGTGTACTTGTAATTTTTTGTTTTCTTTAGCAGCGTCATGAAAAACGGCAATCATTGTTTTTCCATATTCCCCAAGGTAACCGTCTGAAGCGATTACGCGGGGAACGGTAATCGTGGTTTTCGTAATGATTTCACAGAGACAGTCGTAGAGGGCATCTAAGTTCCTGCCGTAATAGTCCGGGAGATGAAGTATTTCCTTCAGGTAGGTGTGGGCTGTTTCTCTTGTTTTGAAGTTTTCAGGAGCAAGTCTGATCTGCATAGGACAATCTCTTAATATATTTTTTCAAAATCCTGATAGTGGGATGAGGTGTAGTAGATAAGGCCATCGTTGGAGAAACAGATACGTTTTGCGTTCCTGTTCCCCCTGACGTAGTCAATGTCGCATTCTTTCCAGCTGCGCCCCGGAGCGTCAGGGAGGATTTTTTCATAATTGCTGAAGCGGTCGCCGCCGATACTTTTCCCGGGAGCGACTTGATCAAGTGTCCCTTTATCTTTCCATCCTAAGCTTCTGGCTTCCGCCTTGGTGATATAGTTGGGCGGCAGTTTCCTGTAGATATGGATATATGCCGCTACATGATCTTTATCGGTGTAGGCCTGATCCCGTTCCACACGGGTTTCCGCGCTGCCCGGACTTTTTGCGTCGGATTGTTCACCGTTTTGGGAAATGGACTCGGAATCTGTGTAGATTTTATTCTGCCTGATGCGGCTTTTTGATTTATCTGCACTTCCTGTATCTGATCTTTCAACGCTTTGAACGGCCGGCGCGGAAGAGGCGCCATGCTGCTGTCCTCCTCCACAGGCGGTAAGGAGTCCGAGGGAAAGAAAGACAGTTAAGATAGCGGCGAAAAATTTTTTCATGGAAAGCTCCTTTATGGCAGATGGTTATATAGAACTGTTTACACCGGCATATTGTTCGGCGAAACGTTTAAAGTTTTTAATGAAATAATTTTTCAGTTCTTCTGCCGGCGGAGTGAGGGGTGTGTTTTCGTCCCATGACAGGCTGATGTACCGCTGGCAGCTTGGCGTGGTGATGGGAACAAGTGCTACATGGTCGCCGCCGACGCCGCACCAGGTGATACGCGGAGCAAAGGAGACGCCGAGACCCGCTTTGATAAATTCCCGTACGGTGCCGGGGTTGTCGCTCTCCAGAATGACATGAGGAGTGAAACCCGCCGCCCTGCAGTAAAAGTCTGTGATGTTTCTTAAAGCGACGCCTTGTTGGAGCGTGATGAAATCCGCTTTTTCAAAGTCTGCCAGATTAACCGAGGCATAGGAGGCAAGCGGATTCGTATCGGGCATGGCGAGAAGGATGTCTTCTTTCAGGAGTGTGATGGAATGATCCGTATCAATGGGGTTGATACTGCTTGACAGGTACAGATCCACACGGGAGTGATGGTTTATTTCCTGACGGTCCCGCTGCTGGATGATTTCGAAACGGATATGGGGATGTTCTTTTTTAAATTCTGTAAGGAATGCCGGAATAATCATGGATGCGGCGAAAATGGAAATCGTCACCGTCATGTCCTGTGCTTCTTTAGCGTCTTCCAGCTCTTTCTGTGCATGCTTAAGTTCGCTCATAATCCTGTTTGTATGGCTGAGAAGGATTTCTCCGTACTTGGTGAGGACGATGTTTCTTCCGGATCGGCGAAACAGGGGGACGCCCAACTCCTGCTCCAGCATTTTAATGGTGTGGGACAGAGACGGCTGGGAAATGTGAAGCGCTTCCGCCGCGTGGGTCAGATGCTGGAGCTCTGCGGTCTTTTGGAAATAGGTCAATGCAAGAAGCGTGAGTTTCATAAAAGCCTCCTCGACATAATATATAATTTGTTACTTATATATAAATTATACGCTTTACTCTATAAATGTCCAATAGCTCATGGAATCCTTTTATCAAAGGTTATGAATATTTCATAAGTCATGAGACAATCTATTAATTGAGAAGACAATACAATTAATTGAAGAATCTGGAGTGGCAAAGAAAAGGAATAAGCAGTATCATAATAATATTATGACAAGCCGGAGGCTCCGGCGGGAAATGAAGGAGCGAGAAAATGAAAATATTTATTGATACGGCTGACGTGGAGGCCATCCGCAGAGCGAAAGCGATGGGATTCGTTTCCGGAGTGACGACAAATCCGTCACTAATCGCGGCGGAAGGAAAGGGTTTCCATACGGTGATTAAAGAAATCGCATCGATTGTGGACGGTCCGGTATCAGCGGAAGTCCTTTCTGAAACAGCAGAAGAGATGATTGCTGAAGGACAGGTTCTCGCCGGACTTGATCCCCATGTGGTCGTGAAAATTCCCATGACAGGAGAAGGCATGAAAGCGGTGAGTGCCCTGTCTGACATGGGGATCCGTTCTAACGTGACTTTGATTTTCTCGGCGGGGCAGGCACTGCTGGCAGCCCGTGCGGGGGCGTCTTATGTCAGCCCCTTTGTGGGACGTATCGATGATATCGGCTGGGACGGCGTGGAACTGATCCGGACGATTGCCGATATATTCCGTCTCCACAAGATCAAAACGGAAATCATTGCTGCCTCTGTCCGCAAGCCGCAGCATGTGGCACAATGTGCCCTGGCGGGGGCAGATATTGCCACTGTTCCGTACCAGGTGCTTATGGACACTCTTAAACATCCGCTTACCGACATCGGCATTGCCCGTTTTAAAACGGACTGGGAAAAAGTACATAAGTAAGGCAAAGCGCCTTTCATAGGGAAGGGCGTTTTCATTTGGAAAGATTCTATATTTTAGGAGAAATCATTATAATAAAAGAAATCAAATGAATTGTCCAGTTCCCTTTTGGAGGAAATATGAGAAAGAAAATCACCGTGATGACTAAAATGGAAAGAATTGCCGCTGCCATCCGCGGGGATGCTGTCGATACGGTTCCGTATTCTTTGTGGTCCCACTTGCCGCTTATTGATTTGGATCCGGTAAAAAATGCGGAGCAGACTTACGGTTTTTATAAAACGTACGATGTGGATATTCTAAAGACGATGAACAACGGCATGTACAGCGTTGAAGATTTCGGTACCGTGGCGGACTACTCGGAAATCGCCGGGGGCGGCGTGGCAAAAATCATTTCTACACCTGTCCACAGACCAAAGGATTGGCTTGATTTGGAACCGGTATCGGTGAATGCGGGCGCTCTGGCAAGAGAGCAGGAATACCTGCGGCTTCTTCTGGATAAGACAAGAGGCACAGTGCCGGTGATTTTTACCGTGTTCAGTCCTTTGACGACGGCATATAAACTCTGTCCCGACTTGATGAGACATGTGGCAGAGGGATTTGGAGAAGAAGTCAAGGTGGGACTTCGGGCGATTACGGAGAGCACCTGCGCTTTGGTGCAGCGGGTCATTGAAATGGGGGCGGACGGCATTTTCTTTGCGACCCAGCTTTCATCATATGCGGCCGGAGAAGAGGATTTTTACCGCGAGTACGGTATGCCTTATGATCTGGCGGTGCTTTCCGCATCATCAGGGTGGTGCAATGTGCTTCACGCTCACGGGAAAGACATCATGTTTCCCCTGCTCAGGAAGTATCCGGTGCAGATTTTCAACTGGCATGCCTGGGAATCTTTGCCTGAAATCGGCGAGGCGCAGGCGCTTACGGGGAAATGCATCATGGCAGGGCTGGAGCGGATGGATATCACCGGCGGCAGAAAGAATGAGATCGAATACCGCATTTATGAAACGCTCAGGCAGACAGGGGGACGGAAAATTATTTTATCTCCCGGCTGTGTGATCCGCTATCCGCTTAATGAAGAAATACTTGCTTTTGTGCGGAAAGCAAAAAATGAAATTGAGGAAAAGCTCCTGAAAGCCAGATAAGGGAATAAAGTGCACGATCCTGCATCCATTCTTGTGGAGCAGGATTTTTTGTAAAAAAGCAATCAAAAACACCTCTCGTGAAGAGAGGCGTTCTTTTGCACTGTTTATGCTTTCATGACTGTACCGTCAGCCAGGGTAATAGTATAACCGTTGTAGTTGATCGTCCCTAAGTTGTAGAGGCTTGTCAGCGTGGAGTTGCCCGTAAGGTTCCATGTGGAGCCTGCCGCTATGAAGACATCGGCGTTTGTTTTGTACTTTTCGCCGCCTTCCGCATTGGGGACGATGGAAATCATTCCGTTAAAGGTGGAATTATTCTTCAGCGTCATGTTGATGTTGGAAATGGAGTCGACAGAAATATTTCCCGTGAGAACCTGATTGTCTGCGACAAGTTCCACATGGCCGCCATTGCGTCCCGGCGTACCCCAGCCGTTTGCGCCGCCATTGCCTGCGACGGTAATAAGGTTTGCCGCAGGGTCGTCCATGGTGATCGCGGTACCGTTTAAGGAGATTTTACCGTGGGTGGCGGTTACATAGAACATGCCGCCTTTGTGGGAAATAAGAGAACCGCCGCGGACATCGAAATGCTGGGTGCCCATGGTGCCGATATCTTTTTCATCAGAGAAGAGAACGATATTGTAAGGAACAGCGTCTGTCGTTTCTTTTCCTTCAAGGATCGTGCCCGAAAGGGTGATTGTATTATTTCCTTTAAGAACGGCTGCTTTTGCGTTCAGTGCGTTTACGGAAGCATTGGTGATGGTAACGTCGCCTTTGGAATAAATGCCCTGCGACATAGCACCGGAAGTGGTAAAGGAGCCGCCGTCCGCGATGAGGATACCACCCCCGTCAGCAATCATGATGGCAGGAGAACTGTCACCTGTGGTAGAAACGGTGGAGTTTTCCACTTTCATCATGGCACGGGCGGAAACAGCGGTGCCGGCGGAATTATTTCCCGTAGTAACAACGGAAGAATCCTTCAGGCTGATATAGGTGCTCTTGCTGTAACCGTAAGCGCCTGTCGATCCAATGCCGGAAGAGGAAATACGGGCGCCCGTCATCGTCGCGCGTCCGCCGTGGGTGGCAAGGAAAGCGGCATTCTGTCCGTAAAGCCTGGAACTGTCTACATCGGTAGAATCACCTGTTTTTGTAATCTGTGCGTTGGGGGCGGTAATGTATGCCATGGGGACACGGAGAGCATTTTCATCTGCTTTATCAGAAGTGTAAACCCCGTTTTCATAATTTCCGTCAGTGGAGAGCTCATTGGCTGCTTCGCCCTGGCTGATGGTGTATTTTTTTACCGGCGGGGAAATCGGTTCGGGTTCCGTTTCCGGTTCGGGCTCTTCTGCCGGTTCCGGTTCTGCGGCCGGCTGTTCGACAACCGGCTTCGGTGCCTCGGGGGAAAGATTCTTAAAAGTACCCGATTCTACGGAAGCCTGTACGTCAGATACAGTCAGATCGAGGCCTTTCAGCAGGGCGTCTGTATAATTCACATCACCCGCAGGGGCTGCTGCGGCGGGAGCAGAAGCAGGAGCAGGAGCGCTTTGCTCTCCCTTCTTTTCCGCTTTTTCCAAGTCTTTCATTTTTTGAACGGCAGCACGGTATGGATCCAGCGGTGTACTGCCTGCCTGTGGGGCAGCAGTGGCGGAAATACAGCCGGAAAGAGCCAGCGTGCAGAGAAGGGCAGTCATTTTTGTATGTTTCATAATAACCTCACTTTTGATAAATTTTTGGATGTCCATTTTTGAGTATAATATAACATTCTTATTTTACAACATCAGGAAAAGATTGTCATTTTTGTCAAGGGGAAGGAAAGTTCTGATATAATAAAAAGAAAATAAATGGAGGTGGACATGTTTACCATAGGGTGCCACTTGTCGGTTACAAAAGGATTTTACCATATGGCGAGGACGGCGACGGAACTCGGAGCGAATACGTTCCAGTTTTTCCCCCGCAATCCCCGGGGCGGGGCGGCAAAACCGTTAGCAAAGGAAGATATAAGGCAGCTGGAAGAATGGATGGATACCCACGGTTTCGGAGAGATACTTTGCCATGGCGCTTATACGATGAACGGCGCGTCAACGAAAGAAGAAGTCAGAGAGTTTGCGCGGACCGCTATCAGGGAAGATCTGGCAAAGGTGTTCCTTCTGCCGCGGTGTCTTTATAATTTCCATCCCGGTGCCCATCTGAAACAGGGGACGGCTGTCGCCATTCCTCTTATTGCGGATATGGTGAATTATGCTATGGATCAGGAAGGCCTGAATACTACCGTGCTTTTTGAAACGATGGCGGGAAAGGGGACGGAAGTAGGCCGTACGTTTGAGGAACTGGCGGAAATAATTTCCCGTGTGGAAAGAAAAGACCGTATCGGTGTCTGTCTGGATACCTGCCATGTGTATGACGGCGGTTATGACATCGTGAACAATCTGGACGGCGTTTTGAAACAGTTTGATCAAGTTATCGGATTGAAAAGATTGAAAGCTGTCCATTTGAATGATGATAAGAATCCTTTGGGCAGCCATAAGGACAGACATGAGAAAATAGGAGTAGGAACGATCGGTACAGAGGCTTTCGCGCGGATTATCAACCATCCGGCCCTGAGGGAACTGCCGTTTTTTCTGGAAACACCTAACGAACTTCCGGGATATAAAAAGGAAATTGCCTTGCTGCGTTCTCTTCGGCAGGAGGAATAAGATGAATGAAAGAATAAAAGTAAAAGTGAAACAGATGCTGAACCGCAGCGCAAAAGGGCTGCTTCGTTTCCGCGCGGCATTTTTTCTTTCCCTGCTTCTCTTTCTTATCGTTTTTTGCCGTGTGGCGTACATGCCCGGTGAAACGGACTTTGATAAATTGTTTCCTGTTTCTCTGGGATATATTCTGATTTCCCTCGGATCTACGATTTTATTTGCCGTACTTTGGAGGCTTCTTCTCGAATGGAAATATAAGGTTTCTCTACTTTATGAGGCGGTAAACATTCCTGTACTGGCAGGCTTTTATTTTCTTTGGCAGATGATGCCGATGAATCATTACTTTGCCATGTATGTGGCAGGTCTTTCCTTTTCTCTGCCCTGTCTGTGTCTTTTCCTCTTGCAAAGGCAGATGGCAACAGGGTTGTTTCCTCACGTTTTTGTGTCTTTTGTCCAAGCTTTCGGAATTGCTGTTTTGACGATGGGGCTGGGTGGAATCTGTCTTCTGGGCATTAACGCGCTCCTTGTCCCTATAGCTTGGAGCTGGGGATATGCTTTATGTGCATTTTCTTTTGTGCTTGTAGGGATCAACGTATTTTTGTCCTGCTTTCCTTGTGAAAAGGAGTGCCCGCGTTCCGCTTCTTTTCTGTACTTGCTGAAACGGGTGTTTCTGCCGGCTTATGCAGTTCTGCTGGCGATTCTTTACGGATATATAGGGAAAATCCTGTTCCTTTGGGAAATGCCTGTGGGGAAAATGAATTGGTATGCTTCTTTTGCTGTCGCTGTTTTCAGTTTATTTTATTTCTGCCTGTATGAAGAAACGGACAATGGCAGCAGACGTTTTCTGAAATATGGCGCGTTGGCGCTTTTCCCCGTCATGGTTGTGCAGGCGCTTGGTATTTATATCCGTTTTGAGGCGTATGGATTGACGGCGGCGCGGTATGCTTCGATGATATGCAGCGGATTCGGTCTGGCGGTCATCGCGTTTGCCTTTTTCCGCAGAGCCGCCTATCCGCTTTTTCTTTTGGCGGGGATTATTGGCGTCCTGTGCAGCATGACACCGCTGAATTTCATTGATGTGCCTGTTTATGACCAGGGCCGCCGCATGGAAAGGGTACTGATAAAAAATCAAATGATAAACAGCGGAAATCTAAAACCGCCGGTTTCTATTACTGAAGAAGACGCAGAAGTACTGCGGAGTGCTTATAATTATCTGAAATACAGTGAAGGGGCATGGCGGTTTCCCGTGGTGGAACAGCTGAAAAATGATGACCGCTTCACAGAACTGCTGGGATCTGACTATGATCAAAGACGGGTAATCCGCAGCTATGAATGGAATGAAATTCCTGTCACCGGATACCGGCGGCTTATTCATTTCAGATCGGATACAACGGAAAACCATGGGGAACTTCTTATCACCAATGGGGATGAAATAATCCGTCTGGACATCCGGCCGTATCTGCAGGAAATAAAGGAAGAAGGAGCGGGCGAACAAAAGGGAACGGCGGAAAATATGATGTACCGTGTAAATGAAAACCGGATTCTCCGTTTTGTCTGGATCAATTATCATTGGGGGAAAGATCCCCACTTTATGAGTGAAGGTTACTTATTGGAAAAATAAGGATGGGAATATTATGAAGTTTATCCATACTGCCGACTGGCATCTGGGAAAATTATTTTACGGAGAATATCTTACAGAAGAACAGGAGTGGCTTCTGAAAAATCAATTTCTACCTTTGATAGATGAAGAGAAGCCGGATGTCATCCTGCTGGCAGGAGATGTGTATGACCGTTCCGTTCCGCCGGCGGAAGCAGTGGAGCTTTTTGACGAAATGATTTCTGAAATCACAGGAAAGCGGAAAATCCCTTTTATCGTAATCAGCGGCAACCATGACAGCGCTGAAAGGTTGTCTTTTGCCAGCCGCATTCTCCGCGGCACCGGATTATTCCTTTGCGGTGACTTGTACCACACTTTAGCGCCTGTCATATTGAAGGATGATGATGGTGAAGTGGCATTTGCCCCTCTTCCCTATGCGGAACCGGGGAAGGTGCGGGAAGCGCTTTCCGCCGATGTCCATACTCATGAGGAAGCGGAACGGGTGCTCTCGGATTTCCTTTTACGGCAGATGGGACATGCGGCAAGGAAAGTCGCCATTGCCCATGAATTTGTGGCGGGCGGCTCTGCGAGTGACTCGGAGCGGCCTCTTTCAATCGGGGGGACGGATCTTATCAGCGCGGATATATTTGCGCCGTACAATTATACGGCACTGGGACATCTTCATGGCCCTCAGCAGGCGGGGGGGAAGGAAAATGTCCGCTATAGCGGAAGTCTTTTGAAATATTCTTTCAGCGAAGCCACCCAGAAAAAAGGAGTCATTGTAGGAGAAATAGACGGAGCAGGGCAGGTAAAGACCACATTCATTTCTCTTTCAGCCCGTCATGACGTGCGTGTCATAAAAGGGTTTTTTGATGATCTTATCAAGGGAGAAAGTGAGGATTTCCTCATGGCGGAGCTCTTGGATGAAGGCCCTGTCATTGATGCCATGGCGCGGCTCCGTCAAAAATATCCCCGCATGATGACGATACAGTCCCATCGCAAAATGAACAGCGGAAGCGGGGAAAGAAGCTTTGACCTCATGAAAAAAGTAGATCCTTTGGATATGTTCCGCGTTTTTTATAAGGAATTCCAGGATAAAGAATTTACGGAAGAAGAGGAAGACTACATGAAGGAACTGTGGGATGACCTGCGGAAGGAGGACGACTGATGAGACCGGAACGACTCAGGATTAACGCTTTCGGCCCTTATGCAGGCCAAGAGGATTTGGAGTTCTCCGCTCTGGGGAATTATACGCTCTTTCTCATTTGCGGTCCTACCGGCGCAGGGAAATCCACCATCCTTGACGCCATGTGCTACGCGCTCTATGGAAAAACCAGCGGCGCCGTCCGATCGGGAGAAGATTTGCGGAGCAACTATGTGGGCTATGACCGAAAAACCTATGTGGAATTTGATTTTGCCATAGGAGACAGGCATTACCGTATCTATCGAAGTCCCACGCAGCTGCTGGAGCGGCAGAAGGGGGACAGGAGCAGGCCTGTAGAGCATAAAGGGAAAGCGGACTTTTATGAAATAGATGAAGAAGGAAGAGAAAAAGCCCATATTACTTCAAAGGGGGTAGACAGTGCTGTAGAAGAGCTGCTCGGTGTCGGGTTGGAACAGTTCCGGCAGATTATCCTGCTGCCCCAGGGAGATTTTCGTAAACTGCTGCTGGCGGATTCGTCGGACCGTCAGAAAATCATGGAACAACTTTTCCAAACGGGCATTTACCTTGCTTTTGAAAAAAGACTGCAGGAAGAAACCCAGAAACTGAAGACGGAATATAGCAGGGGAGAACTGCAAAGAACCACTCTTCTGGAAACCTGCCGGTCTGAGTCGGAAGAAGAGTTGGAGAAACAGGCGGAAATCAATGAAAAAGTTCTGAAAGAAAAAGAAACGGAATTTATGCAGGCGGACAAAGAGCAGCAGGTCTTTTTACGCGCCTATGATGAGGCGAATGTGCTTCATGGCGCTTTTCTCCGTCTGGAAACGGCGGAAACGGCATTGAAGCGGATGGAAGAAAAGAGGAAAGAAAAGGAAGAGCTGCGCGGGCATATAAAAATGATTCGTGCCGCCCAGTCGGTGACAAAAGAGTGGTCTGAAGCGGTAAATGCAAAAAAGCAGCAGCGCACTGCGGCGGAAACATTAGAAAAAGCAGCCGCCGATCTGCCTGTAAAAGAAAAGGCAAAGGCAGAGGCGGAGCAAGCTCTTGCGCTTTTTGAAAAAGAAAAACCGAAGCAGAAAGAACGGATTGAAATGAAGGGGAAATTGGAGCAGTACCGGAATCCTTCCCGTTCCTACGGGACTGCGAAAAGAGAAGCGGAACGTCTGGGCGGAATATACGCGGTGAAACAAAAGGAGGCGGAACGGCTTCGGGAACAAGTGTCGGCAGCGGAGAAAAAAGCGGCGGAAGACAAAAAGAACTGGCTTTGCCGAAATCGGATTTTCATGGAAGGACAAGCTTTTGTACTGGCGGAGAAATTGACAGACGGACAGCCCTGCCCCGTATGCGGATCGCTTTCCCATCCTGCACCTGCCGTGGCGGGAGAGGACAGGATAACGGAAAAAGATGTGAAGGACGCGGAACGTCAGATGCACCTGTCGGAAGACGCGGAGAAGAAAATCCGCCATGAAGCGGAGGCATATCAGGCAAAGGAGCTGGCAGCGGCAAAGGAATCCGCTGATAAAGCAATGACCGTCCTGTCCGAATTGGAAAAGAATCTGCCTGCAGCATACAGAGATTCGCTTGCTCTGGAAAAAGAAATCAAAGATCTGGAAACCCGTATTTCATCCTTTGAAAAATCACTGGAGCAGGCGGAAGAAAAGCGAAAAAACGCGGAGACCATTTATCAGGCACTGAAAGAGCAGAAAGAACTCTTAGAAAAACAGGCGGGAGAATTTTTAAAAGTGTCGGAAGAGAAAAACCGCATCTTGAAAATAAAAGTGGCGGAAGCAGGATTTACTGACTGGCTTGAGTGCAGCCAGTACATGAAAGAAGTCCCCCAACTGGAAGCATATGAAAATGATTTAAAGATTTACGATCAGAGTGTCCATGCGGAAGAAGAAAAAATTAAAGGGGAAAAAGAGAAGACAGCAGGCAAAACAAAACCGGATATGAATGACTGGAATGAAAAACGGATGAAACTGCTGGAAAATATGAAACAGTTCGCCGCGGAAAAAGCAGAGAAGGAAACGGAATTAAAGAAGCAGAAAGAAACTTTGAAAAAACTTTACCAACTGAAAGAGACGCAAAAAGAAATCAGTGAAAAGTACAGCTTGGTGGCGCATCTCTGGGAAATTGCCCAGGGAAAAGAAACGGGCATCAATTTGGAGCGGTTCGTTCTGGGGGCGCTTCTTGATGCTGTAACGGAAAAAGCGAATCTTCGCCTGATGGAAATGAGCGGGAATCGCTATGAGCTTCTTCGCAAACGGGGAGAGCGATCTGATGGGAGAAAGAAAGCGGGGCTCGATCTGGAAGTCTTTGACGGCAATACGGGCAGGGCAAGACCGGCGGCCACCCTTTCCGGCGGGGAAACCTTTCTTGCTTCCCTTTCTTTGGCGCTGGGCTTGGCGGATGTGGTGCAGGAATATGCCGGCGGGGTTCATTTGGATGCGATGTTTATTGATGAAGGTTTCGGCAGTCTGGATTCCGAATCCCTTGATCTTGCCATGAAGACACTGCAGGAATTGAAAGGGCAGAACCGTCTGATCGGATTGATCTCCCATGTGGGAGGACTGGAAGAACGTATTCCCGCTAAATTGCGGGTGACGAAAACACAGACGGGGAGCACGGCGGCTTTTGAGGTGGGATAAGTGGATGGATACATATTAATTTATTTCGTGGCATGTGCTGTTCCTACTTTGTTGTGGGTGTTTAGAAAAATTCACATAGGTGGCAGTGTATTTGATCTTACTTGGAAAATTATTGCCATACGTCTTTGTATAGCAATTTTAGGGTCATCAATTACGATATATTTTTTGATTGGGGTGTGCATGTGGAAGTTGGCAATTGAAGGCTTCTTTACCGCGGCTATATTACTCATTATAACTTTTGGGCTTAATTTTTTATTATTCGCGGAAACAAGAAAAGTTGTTTTACAAAACAGCACTGCTGATAATTTACCGTATATGGAAGAAAAGTTGAAGAAAGAAAAGTTCGGGTTGCAGCTGGTGGCAGCTATGTGGGGTGTATTTATTTTTATTGCGACGCTGGGGATACTATTGCCCCAGTAATGGGAAAAGGAAGAGATGGTGTCTTTATTGACAACAAGTCTTCCTTTTTGCATACTGTGAATTTATTTTTTCTGTTTGCTGTAATCTGCCGGACAGCAGCCGTTTTTATTCTTTGACTGCGATGGAAAAATAATTTTTCTTACCTTTGCGGATGATGATGAAGCGGCCGTTCGTATTCGGGTGGGCGGAGATGGATGCTTCCGTATCTTTGATCTGCATACCGTTTACGCGGACAGCGCCGTTGGTGATATCTTCTCTTGCCTGGCGTTTGGACTTTTCCACACCTGCTTCCACGAGGGCGTCTACGATATTGATGGGGGCAAAAGCCACTTCACCGCCTTTGGTGTTTCGGAAAGCGCCTTCGATTTCTTCGCCTGTCAGTTCGGCAATATCACCGGAGAAAAGGGCGGCGGTGACTTTAAGAGCCTGTGCCAGTCCTGCTTCTCCATGAACGAAACGTGTGACTTCTTCCGCCAGACGTTTCTGGGCGGTGCGGTTTTCCGGATGTGCCTGCACCTCTTTATCAAGGGTGTCGATTTCTTCTTTCGTAAGGAAAGTGAAATATTTCAGGTACTTGACGACATCCCTGTCATCCTGGTTGAACCAGAACTGGTAGAATTCGTAGGGCGAGGTCTTTTTTGGGTCGAGCCACACGGCGCCGCCGGCAGTCTTGCCGAATTTTGTGCCGTCTGCTTTGAGCATGAGGGGGATGGTCAGACCGAAGGCTTCGTGGCTTTCATTAGTTTTTCTGATGAGTTCAATGCCGTTTGTGATATTGCCCCACTGGTCGGCACCGCCGATTTGCAGCTGGACGCCGCATTTTTCATAAAGCATTTTATAGTCGATGGACTGGAGGATCTGGTAAGAGAATTCCGTGAAGGAAATGCCCGTTTCCAGACGGGAGGCGACTACGTCTTTCGCCAGCATGGTATTGATGTTGAAAAGCTTGCCGTAGTCCCGGAGGAAGTCGAGCAGACTGATTTTGGAGAGCCAGTCATAATTATTCATCATGGTAAAAGAGCCGTCTTCACCGAAGAGTTTCTTCATCTGCTCCGTGAGAGAATCCGCATTATGCTTTACCTGTTCCGCGGTCTGGAGGACACGCTCCGTGGTGCGTCCGCTGGGATCGCCGATAGCGCCCGTGCCCCCGCCGATAAGGATGACGGGATGGTGGCCGGCAAGCTGGAACCGTTTCAAAATCATGAAAGGGATCAGGTGGCCGATATGCATGCTGTCTCCTGTAGGATCGATACCGCAGTACAGGGAGATGGATTTTTTGTCCACCAGTTTGTATAGTCCTTCCGCGTCTGTCTGTTGATTAATTGCGCCGCGCCATTCCAATTCGTCAATGATATTCATTCAATTCCGCCTTTCTGTGCCGGTTACATAATAATCAGTGTTGCAGTAATAATCTTATTTAATATAGCATATTTTAAAAAATGATGGTATGGAAAAGCATGATGTCCGCTGTTTAGGAGAGGGAAATTGTGATATACTCTTCATATGAATATTTTCGATATAGATAAATGGAGGATTTATGAAATTCACTTTTAATCACAACAATTTTAATGTCCTTGATCTGGACAGAAGCATTTCTTTTTATGAAAAGGCGTTGGGGTTAAAGCCTGTCCGGGAAAAGGTGGCCGATGACGGTTCTTTTAAACTCGTTTATCTGAGCGACGGCGTGACAGGGCACACCTTGGAACTCACCTGGCTGCGCGACAGAAAAGAACCGTATAATCTGGGAGAAAATGAATTCCATCTGGCTCTTGCCGTGGAGGATATGGAAGCCGCCCACGCGCTCCATAAGGAAATGGGCTGCATCTGTTATGAAAATCCCGCCATGGGCATTTATTTTATTTCCGATCCGGATCATTATTGGATTGAAATTGTTCCGGAGAAATAGGATGAATCCTGTATTTCAAAGGACGGCGCGGATGATCGGCGAAGACGGAGTGGAACTGCTGTTGCGGAAAACAGCGGCGGTCTTCGGTCTCGGCGGCGTGGGGTCGTATGCGGCGGAAGCGCTCGTTCGTGCAGGTGTAGGGCATTTGATTTTCATTGATAAGGACAGTGTGGATATTTCCAATGTAAATCGGCAGCTTGTGGCGGATGCAAGCACGCTTGGCCGCTTGAAGGCGGATGTCATGGCGGAGCGGGCGCTTCGGGTGAATCCCGATTGTGATGTACAGGTGCTGCCTGCGTACTATAGCCCCGGTGACAGGTCATTTATTGAAAATCTTCATGCCGATTTCATTATTGATGCCATTGATGATGTGCCTGCAAAGATTTCGATTATCTGTGAGTGCGACAGGCTTCATATCCCTGTGATTTCTTCCATGGGGACAGGCAACCGCCTTCATCCTGAAATGCTTGAAATCACAGACATTTATAAAACATCGGTATGCCATCTGGCGAGAAAGATAAGGAAGGTACTGAAAGAAAAGAGAATCCGCCATCTGCCCGTGGTGTACTCCAAAGAAGTTCCCTGTAAAATAGTCGGCGAAGATCACGCACCGGGGTCCGTATCTTTTGTTCCTCCGGTATCCGGTATGATGATGGCAGGGTACGCTGTGCGGAAACTGCTGGAAGGGCATATGCCGAAACAGAGATAAAGAGCTGTTTTTGCAATGGTATAATAGGGGAAACCGGGATAAGGGGATTTCCCTTACGAAATGAATGATAACGCAGTTTTAGCAGGAAAGAGGAAAGTATGACAGAAATTTGTCATCCTGAGTGGATTACGGTGACAGCGGACGGAAGTGCGCATAAAGGATATGATCAGGACTGGTATCCCGAGAAACGTCAGCAGATTTCAGGCTGCGGGCCGACGGTGGGCTCCATGATGGCCGCTTATACGCAAAGGAAACTGGAGAAAAAGGAAATCACTACGAAAGACGGCGCTGTGGAGCAGATGCTTGAAATATGGCCGTATGCAACACCTCATCTTCACGGCTTGTACAAGACAAGATGGCTTATGGAAGGATTGAATCATTATTTCAGTGATAAAAACCTTTCTGCAGAAGCGGAAATGATTTCCATTCCTTCTATCCGTATGCTGGCACCGTCTTTTGTAAAAGTAAAAAAATTTATTCAAGAGGGTCTTGCAGGAGATTGGCCTGTCGGATTTTTAAATCTCCACAGCGGGGGAGAGTCGATTCCTTATCACTGGCACTGGATGATTCTTGTAAGAATGGAAGAAGCCGGAGGCAGAACGATCTGCACTCTTTGGGATGAAGGGAAAGAGTATCCTTTTGATTTGGAAAAATGGCTTCATGCGACCCGGTTTGGCGGCGGCTTTGTCCGTGTCGGCAAAAAGTAAGTATTGAGAGAGGGAAAGCGATGAAAAAAATCATTTCTTTTTTACTGGCAGGCGCTGTCCTGCTTCCGGGGGCGGCGTCCGCCGCTTTTGTGAAATCGGATAAATTATTTAATGATTATGATCGGTATGCTGTGGTATACATGGACGGCACGAAGCGTATCTATGCGGATACGGAAACGGTGGAACAGGATTATGCTCCCGCGGGAACGCTTCCTGTTATCCGCGGAAAGGTATACACTGAGGTTTATGCAGAACCTCTTGATTATCCCGCTCTGGGTAACGGCCGTATCGTAAAAGCGATTGTGGAATCGGAGCTGGCTGTGGGTGCGGATCAGTTGGGCAGTGAAATTCGATACCGCCTGCTGGATCAGAATGTGGCGTCATATGATCTGAACGGAAATCCCGTGCCCGCTGCATCCGATGTGAAAGACACACAGGAAAATGCGCAGGAATTATATTTGAATATGTACCGTCTGGTAAAGAAATCAGGCTGAGACGAATGATCCGATTTTCCTGTAAAGTGACGGAAATCGGATCAATATGATGGAGCGCAGGCGATGCGGAGAAATAGGAAAATCAGAAAAATGGAGCCCTGGTACAGGCGGTTGTTCGAGAAAATAAAAGAGAACCGGAACCGGATCAACAGGGGAACTACAGAACCAAAGATTCTGGAGAATCCCTTTATCAGCCGGGCGTATGATAAAATTATGCGAAATCACAGGAATCATGTGTTGGGCATGTGCCTGTCGGGGATCATAGGGGGCACATTTCTGTTCCTCATATGGGATGCGCTGTGCCAAGCTGTTTTGGGCGTATCGTCCCGGGAATGGCTGGGGCGCGGTATGGACCAGATTCTGACCTCTCTGTTTTTCGGGTTGTCTTTTTTGGGATATGGGTATATGGAAGATACGGTTTTCCATTCCATGGATCATGTGCTTCTGAAATACTGGACCTGTCCTTTCTGCCATAGGGAACTGCCGTACAAGGTGGAAATCAGTCAGAACATCGGAAACGAACGGTTCCATCTGCTTCCGGGTGCGGTGGAGGACTGCTGCCCCTACTGCGGGAAGCGGCTCCGCATCCTTCCGGAAGAAAAACATACCGGCGGGAAATGATGCTGCTGTGGGGATCAGGACTATGGTATGATGATCCAACGGGATTCAAGTGAAACAGTTTGCTTCGGGCAGGCTGTTTTTTATTTTTATGTCGGTGATATATAATTGGAGTGATATGGAAATGCGGAATTCGAGAACTCTTGATAAAAATAGAAAGGAAAGAAATGATTTTTCTGAAATGGCTTTACCGCCGGCAGGATGAAGAACTTCTGAAAACGGCAGAGCAGGTGCTGAAAGATTTCCGGAATGAGATTTCTTCCATGGCGGTTTGCGGAGAAGAAAGGGAAGTTCTGGAAAATATGATTTTCCTTTTGCTGAATACGTACATGGAAGAGGATGAAAAAAAGTTTCTCTGTGACACAGACGGGAAGGGCTGCCTTGATACACTGGCGGCACCGCTGGTATTGGGAGAAAACGGAGGAACCTATGCCGCTTCTTATGACCGGTGTCTGGAAGAGGAGCAGGGGAAGTACAAAACATTTGCCCGGTATTTTGGAAAAGATTTCACCCCTTTCGGATTTGATGTATTTACAGGAATGGTACTTCTGTACACAAGAAAGACAGGAGATAGAGCGGAAGGGACACAGCGCCTGCTGGACGCTGCCGACCGGGTGCTGGGGGATTGGAAGTCTTTCTATCATTCTTTTTTGTTCGGTTTCTTTATGGCAGCGTATGGACGGGAGGCTGTATCTTCCGCGGCGTGGTTAAAAGCGGCGGACAGGCAGATTTTGGACTTGCTGCATGGGTTTGAGGAGAGATGACTTTTGGCAGTGCAAGAGGAAATCATGGCGGAAGATAAAAGGAAGAAATGGAATCAAGAAGATAAAAGGAAGAAATGGAATCAATGGGCGGAAGTTTTGTGGAATATTATTCTGATCGTCGGATGCATGTATTTCTTTTGCAGACTTCTGGCAGATATGAATGAATCCGGTTTTGCACGGATGGCGGCGGAAAATAGGATCCTGCTGCCTGTGCTGGGAGTATTTCTTCTAAATATGGCTGCTTCCACTTGGAAGAATATACAAAAACCGGGGGCCTGTGATGAACAAGGCGGATCTGCGCCGGAAAAAGAAGCCGGGGAAAGGCGGCTATACCTGTTCATGGATATGTACAGGCGTGTCGTCCGGCACCGTTTCCCTGTCTGAGGAAAGGAAATCAAAGTTATGTATCCGGATCAATATCAGATTATTTTCCTGGCGTGCGTTATATCTGCCAGCGTGCTGGTGCTTTTTTTACATTGGCGCTGGAAGGTCCGGCAGAGGAACCAGCTGGCGGAGCGGCATAGGAACAGCGCGGTCATCCGGCTGCGGACAAAATCATTTCAGGGATTCAGCTGTACTTCTTCCGTACGGATCCTGAAAGTGGACGGAGAGAAAGCAGATACGTTCCTCTATAAATGGCCATGGAGACATGCGGTCTATGTGAGACCGGGGATGCACAGCATGGAGGTTCGGGCGGACTGGCCTGTGCATACATGGCACAATGAGGCCGTCTGGTTCCATTATACGGTGGAAACACTGCCGGCGGTCACCGTGGAAGCCGGGGTAATATATGCGCTGGAATATGAGGTGAAGACGGATACGTGGACTTTATTCCGGTTGGAGAAAGACAGTCGGGCTTGTGAAAAAGAGTCAGTTCAGGAAGAATTTATAAAACCGGAAGGATATATATCGGACAATCATTTGTGGCGATGGAACGCCATTATGATTATATTTTGGATCTTGGGCATATTATTTATAAAGTACTGGTAATTTCTTCGGGAGGGGAGTTTGCATGAAGGAATTCAGAATAGAGGGGCGTCATGCGGGGAAACGCCTTGACCGTTTCATGGAAGAAATAGAGCACTGGCCCCATGGGATGGTGGTGAAAGCGGTCCGCACAAAAAAGCTGAAAGTAAACGGGAAAAAGGAAGACGGAACATATCGGCTCTGTGAAGGAGACAGGGTGGTTTCCTATGTCCTTCCGAAAGAAAAAAGGCGCGATTTCACGATTGTGTATGAAGATGAGCACATATTGATTGCCGATAAAAAAGCAGGACTACTCTGCATGGACAGTACAGGAAAAACAACGCGGACGCTTATTGGTGAGGTGAATGAATATTTGGCGGACAAAGGAGAGCCGTCCGCGTACATGGTTCACCGTATTGACTTTAATACGAGCGGGCTCATGGTAATTGCTAAAGATGAAGAAAGCAAAGGGATCCTTGACCGTATGATCAAAGAGCGGGAATTGGAGAAAGTTTATCTCTGTATCGTATCCGGGGTTCCGCAGAAAAAGGAAGGACACCTCACTCATTATTTATTTAAGGACGCGAAACAGGGAAAAGTATTTTTGTCTGATGTTCCGCAAAAAGGGGCGAAGTCTGCTGTTACAGACTATCACATCGTGAAGACAGGTCAGAATTTGTCTCTTCTGGAATGTACGCTTCTCACCGGACGGACACACCAGATCCGCAGCCAGATGGCATATATCGGATATCCGCTTATTGGAGATGACAAGTACGGCAGCAAGGAAGTAAACCGCCGATATGGGGAGAAGGGACAGCTTCTTCATGCATGGAAAATCACATTTCATTTAAAAGGAAGCGGGCATCTTTTGTCTTATCTTGATGGGCAGACCTTTACAACGGAAAACGTTCCTTTTCTGAAATCATATTTCCCTGATGGGAACAAAAATTTCGTCATAAAATGATCGGGTTTGCTTTCCCGGAAGGAAAGGGATAAGGGGATGCAAAAATTCATGTCACTTCGGATAGAAAAAATGGGTATTGGCAGAATGGAAGAATAGAGTTATTATAAACGGGTACATGTTTTTAATTTGTTTTCAGTGTTATCGGAGTATAGGATTATGGGAGAGAGAGACGGTTTTAAGTCCCGCATGGGATTTCTTCTGGTCAGCGCAGGTTGTGCCATCGGCATCGGGAATGTGTGGAAGTTCCCTTATATTGCCGGTCAGTACGGCGGCGCTGTTTTTGTGCTGTTTTACCTGGCATTTTTAGTGCTTATGGGGATTCCCGTCATGACGATGGAGCTGGCGGTAGGACGCGGCAGCCGCCAAAGCGCGGTGCTCGGCTATAAGAAGCTGGAACCGCAGGGAAGCCTCTGGCATATTCATGGATGGTTCTGCGTCCTTGGCTGTTATCTTCTTATGATGTATTACACCACTGTTTCCGGATGGATGCTGGCATATTTCTGGAAGTTTATCAACGGCACGTTCAGCGGCGCTTCCAAAGAAGCTGTAGGTGCCGTATTCGGGTCCCTTCTCGGCAGCCCGCTGGAAATGGGCATCTTCATGGCGATGACCGTATTCCTCGGATTTGCTGTCTGCGGGTTCGGCGTACAGCGCGGCGTAGAGCAGGTGACAAAAGTGATGATGATGGGGCTTCTTGGGCTGATCGTTCTTCTGGCAGGCAACAGCCTTATGCTGGACGGCGGTGCCCCCGGCCTTGCCTTTTACCTGCTTCCTGATTGGGGACGGGCGGTTGAGGCCGGTCTCGGTAATGTGGCGGCAGCCGCCATGAATCAGGCATTCTTTACCTTGTCCCTCGGTATCGCGGCCATTGAAATTTTCGGCAGCTACATGTCTGATGAGTTTACGCTGACGGGAGAAGCGGTGCGGATTACCGCGCTTGATACCTTCGTGGCGTTTATTTCGGGACTCATTATTTTTCCCGCGTGCTTTGCATACGGTGTTCAGCCCGATCAGGGACCGGCTCTCATTTTTATTACTCTTCCGAACATCTTTGTAAATATGCCTCTCGGCCAGTTATGGGGCGCTTTGTTTTTTGTCTTCATGACCTTTGCCAGCTTTTCTACGGTGACGGCGGTCTTTGAAAACCTTATCGCCTGTTCCATTGATAATTTCGGCTGGAACCGTAAGAAAGCGGTGCTTGTCAATTTAATCATCATTTTCCTGTGCAGCATTCCCTGTGTCCTTGGGTACAATGTTCTTGCAGACATGCATTTCATCGGCAGCCGTGACGTGCTGGACAGCGAAGACTTCCTGGTAAGCAACCTGCTTCTTCCCTGCGGTGCGCTGGTTTACCTTTTATTCTGCGTTACCAAATGGGGCTGGGGCTTTGATCATTATCTGGCGGAAGTGAATAAAGGAAGAGGCATCAAAATGCCGGGTGCCATGAAACCGTACTTCCAGTATGTCCTGCCGGTGCTGATCCTTGTCATTTTAATCCGCGGACTGATGTAGGATGGGAAATATAAAGCCGGTTATGGAAAAGCATTTTGGAGGAAAGAAGTATGGAAGAAAGAGACAGTTTTAAATCCCGCCTCGGTTTCATCCTGGTCAGTGCGGGCTGTGCCATCGGTATCGGGAATGTGTGGAAGTTTCCATATATTACCGGAGAATATGGCGGTGCTGTTTTTGTACTGTTTTATCTGGCGTTTTTAATCCTTCTCGGGATTCCGGTGGTTACGATGGAACTGGCTGTTGGCCGTTCGAGCCGCAAAAGCGTGCTCCGCGGTTTTGAAACGTTGGAACCGAAAGGAACGTACTGGCATCTGCACGGATGGGTGTGTCTCATCGGCAGCTATATCCTTATGGTTTATTACACCACCATTTCCGGATGGATGGTTGATTATTTCTGGAAATTCCTGAGCGGTTCCTTTGTGGAAGCATCGCCCGGCAGGGTAGCGGATATTTTCGGACAGATGGTTTCCAGTCCGATGGAACTCATGTTTTTTATGGGACTTACTGTACTTGTAGGGTTTGCGGTTTGTGCGGGCGGTGTGCAGGGCAGTCTCGAAAAAGTGACAAAGTTCATGATGCTCGGACTTTTGGGGCTGATTATCCTTTTGGCAGTGAACAGCGTCATGATTCCCGGCGGTGAAAAAGGGATTGCGTTTTACCTGCTTCCCGACTGGGGGCGGGCAGTTGAGGCCGGTCTCGGTAATGTGGCGGCAGCCGCTATGAATCAGGCATTTTTCACTTTGTCTGTCGGCCAGGGTTCCATGGAAATATTTGCGAGTTACATGGATAAGAAGAATAGTCTTGGCGGAGAAGCGGTACGAATTACGGCGCTTGATACCTTCGTGGCGCTTCTTGCCGGCCTTATTATTTTCCCGGCGTGCTTTGCGTACGGTGTGGAACCGGATCAGGGGCCGTCCCTGATTTTCGTTACGCTTCCGAATATTTTTATTAATATGTCTATGGGGCAGATCTGGGGCGGATTGTTCTTTGTTTTTATGACCTTTGCCAGTTTTTCCACGGTGACTGCTGTATTTGAAGCACTTATCGGCAACTGTATGGATAACTTCGGATGGGGCCGCAAAAAGGCTGTTTATATCCTTTTACCGCTTGTATTTTTCGGCAGTATCCCCTGTGTTCTCGGATTTAATATGTGGTCTGATGTACAGATTTTGGGATCAAAAGGGATCCTTGATACAGAAGATTTCATTGTAAGTAATCTTGTGCTTCCCATCGGTTCCCTGATTTTTGCCCTCTTCTGCGTGTCAAAATACGGCTGGGGATTCGACCATTATCTGAAAGAAGTGAATACCGGCGACGGCATGAAGATTCCCCGCTGGCTGAAACCGTATTTTCAAATTGTCCTGCCGCTTCTGATTACGGTCATTGCAGCGCGCAGTCTGATCGGATGATTTGATTTCATAACTCTCCTCAGGGGGAGTTTTTGTTTTGCTGATAGGGTATACTTAAAGTGATGAAAATAAATGGTTTATCCTGTTTATGAAAAAGAGGTGCTGAATGACAAAAGAAGAACGGGCTGAAAAATGGAGCCGGGGTATACCGGAAATGGAGTGCCTGACGCAGCAGGAAAAAGAAGAGATATGCCGGCGTGTTACTTTCCAATTATTGGTTTTAACAGGGATTCTGGCAGGTGCCGCCCTTTGCTGTCTTTCTTTCCTTTCGCTGGAAGATCCGGCGTTTTTTGATGTGTTGAACCACAGCGCGGATAAAGTGAATGAGATTCATAAAAACGTGCATTCCATGGCAAAGCGGCAAGGTGCGGCTGTTATGAGCCTTCCTTATGTGCTTCCCCTTGTTTTGCCGATCGTGATTCCGGTGCTTGCCGTCGTTTATTTTCTGAAGAAGCCGCTGTTGAGGAGGGAAGCGGGGAAATTATCACAACGGTGGCGCCTGGAAACGGATGTGAATACAACTGTGCAGTTTGCCTCGGAAGACATCAAAAAAACAATGGAGCTTCTGCAAAAAGATGATGTGCAGTATCTGATCCTGACACCGCCTGCGCCCGTCATGGGCAGCCTTTTCATGCAGACCGCTCATGATGAGGGGAATCTGTTTACTCTGGAAATCAGCAAGGCGGAAGAAGGTGGAAGCGTCATTTACGGAAAAGAGAGGCAGACTGGGGAGCAGGTACTGTATGCGCTGCAAAATTACAGGAACCGGAATATCATTCCCGATACCTCCGGCTGGGAAAAGCTGTACACACTTAAAGATACACCGGATAAGAGGAGTGGCGGGGATCCGGCTCATACGCCTGCAAGCGGACAAGATGGAGCAGATACATTCCTTCATAAATTTCGTGAAGAGGGAGAACTGCTGAATTATATTTATTGGGCCTTTGACGAAAAACCATATACATCACCGGCTGCCTTTTCTGAAGATGTGAAAAATTATATAGAAGACAACCGCAAGAACTGGAAACCGGAGGAAACCGCTGTGAAAGCGGGAAAAGTCTATATTGTCTATGAAGCGTTTCTTTCCGGAAAAGAAGAACTGCTTGCCAATGAAAAGGTGGTCGATGAATCTGATTTGGATGAGGAGAATCGGATAGACGGCCTGTTTCAGACGGATATAGAAGCCCTGCTGTCCGCAAATAACGGAAGCTGTTTCACGAGCGGGGAGTTTTTGATGAAAGTGCACAACCAGCTGGCAGGGAAAGATTTAGGCGATCATTATTTTTTCGAAGGACTGGAATGGGTAGAGATGGAGGATGGCATTCCCCGCTGGCGGGTTCGGCTCGGCTCATGAAACCCATGCGGGAATGTCTGATTGACTTTCTGTCATCATAAACATTTATATTATACAAATAAGGTATAATGTGACGATTTAAGTGTAATCCTGAAAGCAAAGTGGTATATTTATCTAAGATGTTCATTTTATTTTTATCTTTGAGGTGATGAAATGGCAAACTATAATCCTTATGAAAATATGCTCCATGTTTTGGACAAGGCAGCCGAAGTTTTAGGTTACAAAAAGAATGACTATGAATTTGTGCGTTATCCGGAAAGGGAACTGACCGTGAGCATTCCGATTACCATGGATGACGGCCATGTGGAAGTGTTTTCGGGGTACCGTGTACAGCACAATACGGCCCGCGGCGCGGCAAAAGGCGGTATCCGCTTCCATCCCGCTTCTGACGAGAATGAAGTAAAAGCTCTTGCCGCATGGATGACCATAAAGAACGCGATCGGAAATATTCCTTACGGCGGCGCTAAAGGCGGTATCAAGGTAGATCCCCATAAACTGTCCCAACGCGAACTCCAGCGTCTGGCACGCGGCTATGTGCGTAAAATTTTCCCGATTATCGGACCTGACAAAGATGTGCCGGCGCCTGATGTAAACACAAACGGTCAGATCATGGCATGGATTGCTGATGAATACGCCGCCCTTTCGGGTAAATGGGAACCGGGGGTCGTTACCGGCAAACCGCTGGCGACCGGCGGCTCTCTCGGCAGAAATGAAGCAACTGGACGAGGACTTCTCTTTACACTGGAAACCTGGTGCGAAAAGAATCATAAAAAAATGGACGGACTCACCATGGCCGTACAGGGATTCGGCAATGTAGGTTCTGTCGGGTCCCTCCTGATCCACCGGCAGGGGGTGAAAGTGGTCTGTGTCGGCGATATTAACGGTACCTGGTACAACCCGAACGGTCTTGATATCGAAGCGATGTATGTATACGCAAATTCCCACGGAAGATCCCTGAAAGGCTATACCGAAGCGGGGGCAACCATCATTCCAGATATGGACCTTTTCTCTCAGGACGTGGATGTGCTCTTTATGGCGGCGATGGAAAACCAGCTTAATGAAAAGACAATGGAACTGGTGAAAGCGAAACTGGTACTGGAAGGCGCTAACGGCCCGACCACCGAAGAAGCGGATATCTGTTTTGAAAAGAAAGGCATCGAAGTGCTGCCTGATGTCATGTCTAATGTAGGCGGTGTGGTCGGTTCTTACTTTGAATGGGTACAGAACCGCACCGGTTACTACTGGACAGAAGACGAATACAATGAACGGCTGAAAATTAAAATGCGCCAGGGCTATGAAGATGTACTGGCACTGAAAGAAAAATATAAAGTCACTTATCGTCTTGCCGCGTATATGCTTGCGCTCCAGCGTGTGGTAGAAGCGCAGAATACGAGAGGTTTTCTCGGATAATTGAAGAACATGCAAAGAATCGGCTTCCGTAAAGGGGCCGGTTTTTTTATGATAACTGGAACAAGTACGGTTTAAGGAAAGCGGAAGACGGATTACGGACTGTGGCGTTATGGGATTCTCCATTCCCATTCGCTTCGTATACACCTGCTTTCTTTGAAAACTTTCCCGCATCTTTGACGGAGGCCGGCGCATATCATATGATATAGAAGTTATGATGGTTTTTATAGAATATAGGACAAAGGGGGCTGTCTTATGATGGCTGCATTGAGAGATTGTATGCCTATGACATCCTGGCTTGTGCTGACTATGTATTTTTGCTTTTTCTGTCTTACCTGCCGGTATGTCATCGAAGGGCCGGGCGGGAAGATCTTTTCTGTCATCTCTTTTATAATAGGCGGTACTGTCATTGCCATGGATACGGGAGCAGGCACTGCGGGAGGCATCATCTGTCTGCTGGGCGTATTGAACATGGCCAGCCATGGACCGTATTTTGGCCGTAAAGTTGCCCCGCGGTATGTTACGTCATTTTTTTCTACAGATCTGGAATATGATCGGAGGAAGCTGTTTTTCGCCAGTATACTGCTGGCAGTTCCGGTTGTACTTTTCTGCCGCTTCCTGCTTAACACGGAATCATTATGGCTGATGGCCGTGTGTGCTTTCCTTTCCGTGTTCTGCATGCGTGATATCCTTCTCCATTGGCTGGATCCGTTTTGTATCCATGGGAAAGAAAGCAGAATTTTTACACTCCGTGATTACCAGACACGGCGGTTATCTGCCGGATATCGCAACCGTTGGGCAAATACACATTTTTTCTGGTTTAAGGAAAGCGGGCCTTATGTGGCGGATGCATGGCGCCAGCGGCTGTTTGTTGATCATATTGATTCAAAATACCAATGTGTAACGGGAAAGGGCCTTTTTGGAACGGAATATATCGTTCGTGTGCAGATGGCGGAAGACCATGGAATCCGGTCTCTGGAGCCAATGGGGTATGGGAAAGGGTGGCGTCTTACGAGGCAGACGTATTCCAACTATTTCATGCTTCCTTTTCTGCTCATGGGGATACTGCTCATCATCTTGCCGGTGATGGAACTGGTCGTGCTATCTGCGGTAGAGGTATCATTTCCTCCCGATTATCTTCTGTTTTATGCGGGGCTGCCTTTTCTTCTGGGGGTAATGAGTCTCTTTCTGGGGCTGTGGGTGCGGCGCAGGCAGTCGCGGAATCTGGTTCATCTGGGAACAGGGCGGGAAAAAACATTTCGCCAGTGGGAGCAGATCATGCCGGAATTGCAGGAGCTTACAGAAGGAGAAAAAGCACGTATTTATGATGAAGTAGTATGGAAGATCAGGATACTTGTTCCTGTTGTATTGATCCTGCTGGCGGGGATTCTGCTGCTTGCCCTTCCTGCGGCGTGGAAATGGTTTGTAGGAGTGTATTTCCCTCTGCTGCGATATATTGTAGATTCTGCGGCAGGGATGCCCGATTTGTATAGCGGTTATGGAGTCAGGCTGTTTGCTTCATCCCTGTCGCTTCCGGCCATGTTCTTTATTCTGCATTTGGTAGTGAAAAAGATTTTTTTGCGGAGTTTTCTTCATACAGCATGGGAACATGTGAAAAACAAGACATAGTATAAGTTGGATATGGAAAACTTCATTTTATGCAGCAGGGGTCAGGGATTTTCTTGGATAAACAGATCAGGAAAAGAAATCAGCCCCGCAAGCGGAGGATATATTTTCTGCAAAAGAACGTAGCCGGAATGGGATACCGGTATCAGAACGGATTTGAGAAAGGAAAGGGACATCATGGATCCTTTTTTGTGGCTTGTGGGATTTGTCATCTTTGCAGAGAGTGCATTTTTTCTTGGCATCTTGTTTGTACTTGCCTTTTACGGCTGGCGTCTGCTCCGCCATATCTGGCAGGGGACAGCGTTTACCGCTTATCATATAGAAAATGAGATACTGTATATCCATAATGTGTTTGAAACTTCTTGTCCCCTGTCCGATATAGAACGGGTGGAAGCAAGGAAAGTACTACTGTACCGCCGCCCGCTGAGTGGGGGCGCCAAGTACTTTATTCGTCTGTATCGAAAAAACGGCAGGAAGATAGGCATGATAATCTGGGGAGAGGGATTTAAGTATTACAATTATGAAAGTGCCGAGGAGAAATTGAAAGAGTTTTTTCAATTGATGGAGTCTCGGGGGATTCCCTGCCGGATGACGGATGGATGGGATTGGTTTTTCCATGTATAAAAGAAACAGGAGATGCGTTTTTTGAATGAATTTCACTGAGGCGGTAAAGCGGTATCGGCATGGAAAGAAAGGGTAAAGCCGCCTGTATACTGCTCTTTATTATCTCATTTCCGTGTAGAGAGGAAATGCTTCTCGCAATAAGATATGCAAAGGTGTCCGTCATCCCCCGGCGGGTGCTTTTTTGTTGGACAGAACTATTTTTTCCTTTAGATACAGAAGAGAAATATGTCTCTGCGGAAATAAAAGGCGCATGCGGGGAAACATGAGGACGGCGGGGAAAGCTTTGTGGTAATATAAGTGTGTATAAACAAGTTTGTTCCATTTATTTCCGTTCTGTCATTTGGAAAATATATGAAAGAGAAGGTGTGCACTTTGTCTGACATTAGACGGCTTTACGTGAGAAAGAAAGAAAACTTCCGTCAGGGAGAAGAAAGTCTGACTGCCCAGCTGAAAGAAATTCTCGGTGAAAGGATTCATGAAACGGCCATTTACCACCGTTATGATGTGGATCATCTGAGTGGTGACGATTATGAAAAGGCTGTGGCGACCGTTTTCTCCGAACCGCCGGTAGACTCCGTGCAGGCGGAATTACCGAAAGGGGATATGGTGATTGCCGTGGAATTCCTTCCCGGCCAGTATGATCAGCGGGCGGACTCGGCAGAACAGTGCCTTGCTATTGTTACAGGCCGTGACGGTGCCCGTGTACGGTGTGCTCTGGTGTATGTTTTCCATGGTGATTTTACAGACGGAGATCGGGAAAAAATCTTGAAATTTCTTGTAAATCCTGTGGAATCAAGGGAAGCATCTCTGGAAGAAGCGGGAACCCTGGATCTGCCGGTTGAAGAGCCGAAGCCTGTGGCGGTTGTAGAGGGTGTTCGTGAATTGGATGATGCCGGGATCGACAGACTGATTAAAGACATGGGACTTGCCATGAGCCATGATGATCTGGCTATGATTCGTGAATATTTCAGGACGGAAGAAAAGCGCGATCCGACAGTCACTGAGATTCGTGTACTTGACACTTACTGGTCCGATCACTGCCGTCATACCACGTTTTCCACGGAACTTACCGAAGTAGGAATTGAAGACGGCATTTTCACCAAACCGATCAAAGAGGCATGGAATGAGTACGCAGATAGCCGTCTTTGCGTGTACGGGGAAAAGACCGACCGTCCTGTGACACTCATGGATATGGCGACGGTGGCCGTGAAGGCGCTTCGCAAAGAAGGCCGCCTGGAAAATCTGGACTCTTCCGAAGAAATCAATGCGTGCACAATCAAAGTGACGATTGACACTGTCGATGGAGAAGAAGACTGGCTCCTTCTCTTTAAGAATGAAACGCATAACCATCCTACGGAAATCGAACCTTTCGGCGGTGCGGCGACCTGTCTCGGCGGCTGCATCAGAGACCCGCTGTCTGGACGTTCTTATGTATACCAGGCGATGCGTGTCACCGGCGCTGCGGATCCGTACACACCGCTCTCCGAAACGCTTACGGGCAAATTACCGCAGAAGAAAATCGTTGTGGAAGCGGCGAAAGGGTATAGCTCTTACGGGAATCAGATTGGCCTTGCTACAGGGGAAGTGAAAGAATATTATCACCCTGGATTCATGGCAAAACGCATGGAAATCGGCGCTGTTATAGCAGCGGCTCCGGAAAGCCATGTCATTCGTGAACGGCCGCAGGCGGGGGATGTGGTTATCCTCGTGGGCGGACGGACAGGCCGTGACGGTATGGGCGGCGCGACAGGCTCATCCAAAGAACTGAATACGGAATCTATCGAAACCTGCGGTGCGGAAGTGCAGAAAGGCAATCCGCTGACGGAGAGAAAAATCCAGTGCCTTTTCCGCCGCGGCGAAGTGACCCGTCTGATCAAGCGGTGCAACGACTTTGGCGCGGGCGGCGTATCCGTGGCGGTAGGGGAACTGACAGACGGTCTTTCCATCAACTTGGACAGCGTGCCGAAGAAATATGAAGGCCTTGACGGTACGGAACTGGCGATTTCCGAATCGCAGGAAAGGATGGCGGTGGTTGTCAGGAAAGAAGACGCCGATCGTTTTATTTCCTATGCGGCGGAAGAAAATCTGGAAGCGACAGTCATTGCCGATGTGAATGATACGGGGCGTCTTGTGATGACCTGGCGGGGCGATAAGATCGTCGATATTTCCCGTGCCTTCCTTAATACAAACGGGGCGTCCCAAAGAAAAGATGTATATATTACCCAACCGGATGAAGAAGGCTTTTTTGTCCGTCCTGAAATCAAAGATATCCGTGCGATGTGGTTAGAAGCCATGGGTGACTTGAATAATGCGTCCCAGCAGGGACTTGTGGAACGTTTTGATTCTACTGTCGGAGCGGGGACGGTTCTTATGCCTTTTGGAGGCAGGTACCAGAAGACGCCCGCTGACGGAATGGCGGCTAAATTTCCTGTACGCCGGGGCCAGACGGACAGCGCAAGCTTCATGGCACACGGCTTTGATCCGGATCTGGCGGAATGGAGCTCTTTCCATGGCGCCGTATATGCGGTTCTTCTTTCCGTGACACGCCTCGTGGCGATGGGGGCGGATTGGCGCAGGGCATACCTCACGCTCCAGGAATATTTTGAAAAACTGACAGACAGGACAAGCTGGGGAAAACCTGCTGCTGCTCTTCTTGGTGCATTCCATATGCAGGCGGCTCTCGGTCTCGGTGCCATCGGGGGCAAAGATTCCATGAGCGGTACGTTTAATGATCTCCATGTACCGCCGACGCTTGTTTCCTTTGCTGTTGCTCCCGGAAAGGCTTCTGAAGCGGTCAGCCAAGAGTTGAAACAGGAAGGAAATACCCTCATGCTTTTCGGGATGCCCAAAGATGAGACAGGAATGCCGAACCTTGACGTATTTAAACTGCATGCCGATTTCCTGTATCAGGAAGTGAAGAAAGGAAATATTGCGGCCATGAAAGCGGTAGGACATGGCGGTGTCGCTGTGACTGCCGCGGAGATGGCTTTCGGCAATAAGCTGGGGGTGGACTTCACGACGGGGAATTTGCCTCTGCCGAAGTATTTTGGGAACTTCTATGGGGCGATCATTGTGGAAACTGCGCCGGAATTGGCGGAAGAGTACGCAAAGCAGCCGCACACGAGAATTCTCGGCACAATCGGCGGAGATGTGATGAAAATAGCGGATACGGAAATTTCTCTGGAAGACCTTCTTTGTGCGTATGAGAAGACTTTGGATCCTATTTTCCCAAGGCGTGCGGAAAATCTTACGGGAACTATTCCGGTCATCGCCGAAACGGAACCGAAATTCCGCTTTGCCGTGAAAACCGCCATTACAAGACCGAAAGTATTTATTCCCACGATGCCGGGTACCAACTGCGAAGTGGACAGTGCGAAAGCCTTTGAACGGGCAGGCGCTGATACAGACATCTTCATCATGAGAAACAGAGATGCGGCGGAACTGAAAGAATCCGTGGAGGAAATGGCAAGACGTATTTCCAGATCACAGATTGTCATGTTTCCCGGCGGCTTTTCCGCAGGGGATGAACCGGATGGAAGCGGCAAGTTTATTGCGGCCGTATTCCGCAATGCAAAACTCATGGAGGCCATGGAAGAACTTCTCCATATAAGAGACGGATTGGTTCTCGGTATCTGCAATGGATTCCAGGCTCTGATCAAACTGGGACTCGTTCCGTACGGTGAATTTAAGCCGTTGACAGAAGAGGCGCCGACGCTGACATTCAATACCATCGGACGCCATTTGTCTCATTATGTAACGACAAAAGTGGTTTCCACGAAATCTCCATGGCTGTCTTTATGCCGGCCGGGTGATCTGCACAGTATTCCCATAAGCCATGGGGAAGGCCGCTTCATTGCGTCTGATGAACAGATCAGAGCGCTTATTGCCAATGGACAGGTAGCAACACTTTATACAGACAGTGAAGGCCACCCGACTTATGACAGCCGGTACAACCTGAACGGGTCAAATTGGTCCATTGAGGGCATTACCAGTCCTGACGGCAGAGTTCTGGGAAAGATGGGGCATACGGAAAGAAACGGCGCGAATATCGCGAAAAATATTTACGGCAATAAATTCCAGCCTTTGCTGGAAGCAGGCGTGAAATATTTTAAGGGATAGTTCTTACTTTTGATGAAAAGGGTCTCCTTCGGGAGGCTCTTTTTTGCGGGCGTGGACATTCGAGAAAAGAGAATGATAGAATTAAATCATATAATAAAGATGATATCGGAAAGGCGGGATAGGGATGTCGGATGAAGAAAAATGGGTAAAAGCATATGAAAAATTAAAGAAGGAAGGAATGCTGGCGCCTGCTGTCGATTATGAAGAGTTGTTTGCAAAAAGTGAGTTTCAGGGTAAGAAACTGTTTTTATTTTCCATGGGAACCGTAACTTTCCCTACAGGGAAGATCATTGTATGCGACCCTCTTGTGTATCTGGATAAAAACACTGTGCCGTACAGGGAGAAAGTTCCTGTCGGAACGTTCATGCTGGAAACACTGGCGGCAGAAATGGAAGAAGGAAATTTCCGCTACATTGCCACACGGATCCGTTTCGCTGAGGAAGAAGCGGCTTACTATGAATTGGCGCTGACCGGTACAGAAGATTTGTCTGATTGGAAAAATTTTGATTATATCGGATTCGCTGTCGATGCAGGGCTGGCGACTGTGGCAGATGTCAAAGTAAGGGACGCTTATTGCAAATTTGAAAGTGACTGGTATGAAAAGAATCCGGAAGGAAATATATATGATGATTTCTTTGCAGATATATTTGCAGAGAGCTATGAAGCAGCGCCCCGGTTCCAGAGAGAAGGGGGCGACTGGATCAATTTCACGATACCGGGGACTTCATACCGGCTTCCCATGATACAGAGCGGATTCGGAGATGGCTGCTATCCCGTGTACTTTGGTTACGACAGGGCGGGAAATCTCTGCCGGATGGTCATGGAGTATATCTGCTGTGAAGCGGAGGAGGAGTATACACCGGAAGAGGAGGCTTATTTTGATAAGAACCGGCCGTTTCTGGAACAGATTGGAGAATGGTATGTGGATGACAAACCGCAAAAAGTTATAAAGGCCATTACCTCTCTTCCTAAAGAAGAACAGACGGATCTCCTGATGGGTGAGCTGGCCGTGGCTTATAATAATACGGAGCAGTATGAAAAGGCGCTAGAAATTCTGGAAGAACGCATGGATCGGAATAGGGAAAACTATGAATGGCATTACCGGCTCGGGTTCGCCCTGTATTACTGCGCGGAGCAGGAAGAAGATGTAAAAAAAGCGGAGAATTTAAGCCGGCGTGCGGAAGAAGAATTCCGATGCGCCCTGGCATTGAAACCTTCCCCTGCATTCAAGGCGGAATGTAAAGAGTTTTTGGCATGGATAAAGGAAGATTTCTCCAGTTATGAGAAAGGGAGCAAACCGGCTAAAAGGGAATAGTGTGATCAGGAGATTCTTTCGGGAATCTCTTTTTTACGGACGGCTCTGCGGCGTGTAATTACAGGAGATGGATTTTTAAGGAGAAGGATATGGGGTTGGAAGAAAAAGTATTTGAACGGAAAAAACCGGATTTCGAGAAACTGGCGGAGTTCGGGTTTCAGAAGGACAAAGAAGGGTACCATTATTCCCAATTATTTATGGATGGAGATTTCAGGGCGGATATTTCTATCAGCCTTGAAGGGAACGTTTTCGGGCGCGTTTTTGATACGGCGGCGGGAGAGGAGTATCTGCCCGTCCATGTGGCGTATCAGACGGGGGCCTTTGTGAATATGGTCAGGGCCCGTTATGTGGAAATATTGGAAACGATAGGCGCCGGATGTTTTACTGACAGACTTTTTCTTTTTGACCAGTCGGAGCGGATTGCGGAGATGATTAGGATGCGGTACGGCGACCGTCCGGATTTTCCGTGGAAAAAATATCCCGGATATGGCGTATTCAGAAATCATGAAAATAAAAAATGGTACGGAATCATTGTGGCAATTCCGAAAAATAAATTGGATGGTAGAAAAGACGGGGCGGTCATAGAAGTGATCAATGTGAAAATTCCGCCGGAAAAGGGAAAAAAGTTCTGCGGAACGGAAGGTATTTATCCCGCCTGGCATATGAATAAAAAGAGCTGGGTGAGTCTGATTCTGGATGATACACTGCCGGATGGTCAGATTATGGAATTTCTGTATGAAAGTTACCGATTGACGCAGAAAAAGAAGAGCGGGTCAAAACAGGACACCGCGCCCCATACATGGATCATACCCTGCCAATCCGTATTACTATGACATCATTTCCGCATTCCGGAAGACGGATGTTGTGGAATGGAAGCAGGCAGGACATATCGAGAAGGGAGACACGGTGTACATGTATATGGCGGCGCCTTATTCTGCTATCCTGTACCGATGTGAAGCGGTGGAAGTCGATATTCCCTGCCGAAAAGAAGATAAGAAACGGGAACGGTACTATATGCGTATCAGGCGGAATAAAACCTATGACCGGTCATTCTGTCCCCTTTCTGAGATGAGAAAGCGGGGCGTACCGGGTGTCAGAGGACTGCGCACAATAACGGCAGAGCTAAAAAGATATTTAGATGAAGCGAAATAAAAATTTCTAAATGATAATATATTTCAAGTATTGGAAACGCGATGAATACTGATTATTTTACTTGACAGACAGCAGGCTTGGTGATATTATTCTCAATAAGTGGGGGAGTAGCAAGCATCCTGTGCAGTAAGTCAACATGCTGACCTTATGGTCTGGCTCTACTTTAAAATGCGAGACTCACGTGTTTAGCAAAAGCTATGCGCGGGATCTCTGATTAGGAAATTTACCGGGCATAGCGTTCCGGTTTTTTATTTTCCGAAAGAGAGAAAATATGGACTTTGTATTTCTGCTGAGCAGCGTGCTCCTCGGTGCCGGTCTTGCGATGGATGCTTTTTCTGTTTCTCTGGCGAACGGTTTTCATGAACCGGGCATGGGATGGAAAAAAATCAGTTTTATGGCGGGCATTTTTGCATTTTTCCAGTGGCTTATGCCTATGGCGGGATGGATCTGTGTGCATATCATTGTGGAGGTATTCCAATTCTTTGCGTCCTATATCCCATGGATTGCCTGTTTTCTTCTTTGCTTTATCGGCGTAAGCATGGTGAAAGAAGGATTTTCCGGTGATGCGGGACATATCCGGGCCGGCGTGGGGAAAAAAGCGCTTTTGCTGCAAGGCGTCGCGACTTCCATCGATGCGCTTTCCGTAGGGTTTACCAATGAGCAAATGGACTTGGCGGCCGCATTTGTCTGTGCTCTCATTATTGCGGCAGTAACATTTGCGGTTTGTGTGGCTGGCGTGATGATTGGCAGGAAATTCGGAGTGAGGCTGGCGGATAAAGCTGCTGTCCTCGGCGGAATTATTCTCATTTCCATCGGATTGAAAATGGTGCTGCTGTAGCAGACCGGAAGAAATATTTTGTTATCGATACAGCTTTGGACGAAAGGCTTCAAGCTGTTTTTATTTTAGGGCAAATCTTGTTATAATGGGTGAAAACGTAAAGGGGGATTTTCGGATGGGGTATCGGCACAAAAAGGAAGGAGCGCTCTCTCTTCTGCCTTTTTTAATTTTTATCGTCATTTATCTCGGTGCGGGGATTTATTTTCAGATTCATGGCGTGGAAATGGCATTTTACCAGTTTCCATCGGTGACAGCCATGTTTATTGCGGTTCTTTCCGCTTTCTTTATGGGAGATGAAACACTCCAGGTAAAATTCGGCATTTTCTCACGAGGCGCGGGCAACGAAAATGTCATGACCATGCTCATGATCTACATCCTTGCCGGTGCATTTTCCGCCGTGGCAGCCGCTATGGGTGGCCGTGACGCAACAGTAAATCTGGGGATCAGTTTTGTTCCTGCCCAATACCTGACGGCAGGCATTTTCATTATTTCTGCGTTTATGGGTACGGCCACGGGGACTTCTATGGGAACCATTGCGGCCATCGTGCCCATTGCAGCGGGAATTTCCGTGAAGAGCGGAATTTCTGAAGCGCTCATGGTGGCGGCCTGTGTGGGCGGCGCTATGTTCGGAGATAATTTATCCATGATTTCTGATACCACGATTGCAGCGACACGGACGCAGGGCTGTGAATTGAAAGATAAATTTAAAATGAACTTCAGAATTGCCCTTCCGGCGGCAGTTCTCACGATTTTTCTTCTCCTTGTTATCGGCCAGCCGTCAGCGGCAGCTGATTTGCAGGAGCTTGATTACAGCCTGCTTAAAGTATTTCCTTATATTGCCGTTCTTGGACTGGCGCTCCTTGGGGCAAATGTATTCCTCGTACTCACTGCAGGAATATTCCTTGCCGGATTTATCGGCATGGCATCGGCGGAGCTTACGGTTATTACTTTCGCACAGAATATCTGGAACGGCTTTATGGGGATGGGGGAAGCCTTTTTCCTTGCTCTTTTCTGCGGCGGTATTTCGGAAATGATCGCTTACTATGGCGGTATCGAATGGCTTATTTCCAAACTGCGCAAAATGATCAAAGGGAATAAATCCGCCCAGCTGGGCATCGCGGCGCTCGTGTCCCTAACGGACTGTGCTACAGCCAATAATACGGTGGCAATCATTATCAGCGGCGGTGTGGCAAAAGATATCAGCAATGAATATGGGATAGACTCCCGCAGAAGTGCGTCGCTTTTGGATATTTTTTCCTGTGTGTTTCAGGGAATTATTCCCTATGGTGCCCAGCTTCTGACCGCTTCTGCGCTGGCATCTAAAAATGGTGCTGTTATAAATGCGATGGAAATCATTCCCCATATGTGGTATTGTTGGCTTTTGGCCATTTTTGGGATCCTTTCCATCTATATCCCTTACGCCGATGGCGGCTTGAAAAAAGAGCGTGCAAAAGAATAAATACGTTTGCCCCGGAAGATAACGGTGTGTAAACTGCGTGACGTGAAATAAATATATCTTATGTCTGATTATTTATTAAGTGTTAACAATCAGTTTCTGTTGTGCTATTTTATATCTAAGAATCCTGTCAGCAGAAGTAAAGGGGGTAAAGATGATGAAAAGTAAAAAGTATGGAATTATGTTGGCTGTATTGGCAGCCGCGGGCGGTGTAAGCGCGAGTGCGGCGCCTGTGCCGGTGTATGAACTGAAAGGGCTCACTGTCACGGCGACCCGGCAGGCAGAAACGACAAAGGATGTTCCTGCGAATGTACAGATCGTGACAGAAAAGGAAATTAAGGACCGCAATGTGCAGAATGCGGCACAGACCGTCGCTTTGGCGACCGGTGTGCAGGTGGATACTACGGTGGAAGGCAGCGTGAACCTCCGTGGATATAATTCCAAGAATATCCTTGTCCTCGTTGACGGACAGCAGATGAATACCGCCTGGAACAGCACAGTGGACTGGAATATGATTCCTGTGGAAAATATCCGCAAAGTGGAAGTGGTCAGCGGCGGGCAGTCGGCGCTCTATGGTGGTCGTGCGGTTGGCGGCGTCATCAATATTATGACAAAGTCGGCGAAAGAAAATGGCGTCCACGGTGCTGTAAACTTGGGCTACGGCAGCCACAACACGGTGAAGCAGAGTTACATGGCAAGCGGACGGAAGGATCGATTGAACTGGGGCATCTTTTATGAAAGTAAAATAACGGACGGCTGGCGTTCGTACCTCTCCTCTTATGCCATAAAGAATAGCAAGGGGAAAAATAATTTTACCGGCGTGGATACTTCCTCTCTGGACACGACTGCTGACGGGAAAGAATATATCATCGGCGACCGGGGGAAGAAGGAAGTCATGTCCGAAAGCTATGGCTTCAATCTGGGCTATGATTTCACGGAAGACAGAAAGCTCACTTATAAATTCACCCATTCCAACTATACATGGAAATATACGGATCCCCATTCGTACCTGTCTGCGGGTTTCAGCAAACCGTCAGGCGTACCGGCGTCCACGTTTTTCGGCAACAGGGGTTGGCGCGTCTATGACATGCACAGTCTTACCTACAATGATCAGAAGGATAAAATCCATGCCCATTTCGGCATGACCGACTACACAAAAAGCGGATACATTACGCCTGATAAGACGGTCAAGGCAAGCCGCACTTTTGACGGTGCCGGCAGCAAGACATCCTATCCTTCAAAATCGTGGGATTTTGATCTGAATAAACGCTGGACCGCAGGCAGCCATACCATCCTTTTCGGCGGTTCTTACGGGAAGGATCGGTTTGATGAAACCATTTGGAAGACTGTTTCCGACTGGAAATTATGGGACAGTGCCGTGAGAGGAAATAAAGATGACCAATGGCTCGGCGGCAAGGCGAAGTCCTGGGCTTTATATATTCAGGACAAATGGAAACTCAGCAGCCGCTGGGCAGCGTACATCGGCGGACGGTACGACTATTATGAAAAATATGGCGGTTATAATTATTACAGAGGAAAGGCGCCGACAAGACTGGAATCTGATTCCTACCACCAGTTCTCGCCCAAGTTGTCTGCCAGTTATGCGTTGGATAATCATACCAATCTGTACCTGTCTTTTGGGAAATCGTTTGCGCCGCCCCTTCTCTACCAGCTCTACCGGTATGCGGAACCGTCCTATGGCGGCCGTTATGAGCCGAATCCTTCTTTAAAACCAGAAACTACGACGAATTGGGAGCTGGGAATCAAAAAAGACCTGGGAAAAACAAAAATTTCCGCAGACCTGTTCTATGCGAGGACAAAGGACTACATTGACCTCGTTACTATCGGAAAAACTGCTAAAGGTGCTGATATAAAGACATATAAAAATGTAGGAGAGGCAAGGACCCATGGGGCGGAACTGTCCGTCACCCATAAGTTCAGCAGTCTGTGGTCGGTTTATGCCAATTATACCTGGCAGCTTGGCAAAGTGGCCGATGCGGATAATGGCTATGCCATGGGAAGAGATTATGAAATTCCCCGCCACCTTTTCCATTCCGGTGTGACGTACACAAATCATCCTTGGACCGTGAATGTGGACAGTATGTTCGTTTCCGCAAGGAATGAGCCGGGCTGGAAAAGCGGCAAATTCAAATCCCGTGATGCCTACTTCCTTTTGAACATGGATACCGCTTATGCGGTGAACAAAAATCTTTCTGTCCAGTTCAGCATTTACAACATCCTTGACAGGGAATACTATGATCAGGAATCCGCCTCTGATAAGTATTATGCGGGTGACGGGAGGACATTTACCCTTTCTGCGCGATACTCTTTCTAAAAATAAATTTTGGATAAGACCGTTTGTTCTTTGAAACAGGCGGTTTTATTTTGTTTTTGTTTTATTTATAATGAAGAAATAGAAATGCAGCAGCGTAAGGAGATCTCATGAAAAAGAAAATAGCCCTTATACAAATGCAGGCGGTTCTTGCCGATGTGGAAACGAATTACCGCCATGCGGAAGAATTGATGGAACAGGCGATGGAGGGAAATCCGGATATTCTTGTCCTTCCTGAAACGTGGAACACGGGGTTTTATATTTCCCGCAAACTGAAATCAATTGCTGATGAAGGTGGAAAGCGGACGGAAACGTTCTTGTCTTCTTTCGCAAAAAAACACCATGTGAATGTCGTAGGCGGTTCGGCAGCTGTTCTTTGTGGGGACGATGTATATAACCGTTCTTTCGTTTTTGACAGGGAAGGACGGAAAATTGCTGAATACGATAAAGTTCACGGGTTTTCCTATGCCCATGAACCGATGTATTTCAAAGGCGGTGATCATGCGGTTTCCTTTACATTGGATGATATTTCCTGCTCCATGGTCATTTGTTATGATATCCGTTTTCCCGAGCTTGTGCGCCGTTCTGTCCTGGAAGGGAAAACGGATTTATTTTTTGTCCCTGCCGCCTGGCCGAAGGCGCGTCTTTTCCATTGGACGCTTTTGGGACAGGCAAGAGCGGTGGAAAACCAGGTTTACCTGTGTGCCGTCAACCAAGGCGGAATTTCAGGGAGAACGGAGTACGCGGGAAACTCGGTGCTTCTCGATCCCTGGGGGAATGACGTCTGTCGTCTGGGAACGGAAGAAGGGATTGCTTTCGGGGAGATAGATACGGATATACTTCAACAAATCAGGGATACCATCCATGTATTCAGGGACCGCCGTCCGGAAATTGATGTGGTGCGGTGATTGTAAAAAGCATATGAGAGTATAAGCAGATGGATAAATTTGCATAAAGGGAAAGGTGTTTCCTGCCGGATAGAAATGAAGGAGGGATGATATGGCATCGAGTAAAGAATATTTAAATTTTATTTTGGCACAGTTGTCTGATTTGGAGGATGTAAGCTGCAGGGCCATGATGGGAGAATATATTCTGTACTACAAAGGCAAAATTGTTGGAGGGATATATGATGACAGGCTGCTTGTAAAATCTGTAAAATCAGCAGTACGGTATATGCCGGATGCGGAGTATGCGCTGCCTTATGAAGGCGCGGGGAAAATGTTACTGGTGGATCATGCAGATGATCAGAAGTATTTAACGGGATTGTTCAGGGCGATGTTTGATGAATTGCCTGCGCCTAAAAGCAAAAAGAAAATATAATAGGAATGAAACTGCCTCTATAAGCCGAATTTTCCGGATCTGACTTATAGGGGCGGTTTCGTTATTTGGAAATATTCTTTTTTGAAGCGTCATTTGATGGCAATCATCTGTCCCAAGTGGAAAGACCACAGGTATGCGCCGATGACCGGCTTGCCGAGAAGCTGCTCTGCTGCGTCTTTATAGACGAGAAGCTGGGTTCTGTAATGGCTTTGCAGTTCTTCAACGGAGCCGGTACGATCCGTTTTATAGTCAATGATAACGATATGGCCGTCACGCTCAATGAGGCAGTCCATGATGCCCTGCATGAAAACCTTTTCTCCTTCTTCGCATCCCGGGTAGAAACGTTTCGCGGGAAGAAGAAGGGAGAAAGGCATTTCTTTCCGGATTACCGCGGCTTTTTTCATGGCGCGGCCTAAGGCGCTTTCCGTGAACTGCCGGATATCACGGAGCGGCGCGCGGTACTTTGAATCCTGGAGCAGGGCGTTCTTTTCTTCTTCCGTAAAACCTTTTTCTTCATAAATGCGTTCCACTTCTTTCCTAAGATCTGAAATGCCGTCATACGGTTTGGTGAGATCTATGAGTTCCATGGCTTTATGCATGAGGGTGCCGTAAGATGTACCCGTGAAGGCAGGAGTTTCTGCAAGGAATGTGGGCGGGTCTTCATAGCCCGGCAGAAGGGAGGACTCTTCGTCGGAAGGAATGCTTTCCATGGCAGGAGCCAGCGTTTCCGATGAAAAGGGTTCTATGCCTTCGGCGCCGGATTCCTGCTGCTCTTTCAGGGCAACCGCGGCGGTAGCGGTGAGCTTGGCAGGCGTTTGAACGGCTCCATTGAAACTGTACTGCCAGCGCAGCTGCTTTTCCATCCAGTCCGGCACGTCTGAAGCGGGAGCCGTAAGAAAAGCTTTTATGTTGTCAATATCTTTTGCTTCTTTTTGTTTCTTTTTCTCTTCCCATTCTTCGAAGTTCATTTCTCCGTTCATTTCTTCTGTCCGCAGCTCTTCCCCGGTAAGCAGTTCCTGCCACGGTGTGATGGTGAAACGAAATGCAGATGAGCTGTCGTTTATGTCAGGTGCGAGATAAGAGGGGATCTTTCCCACTGTGTCCCACAGATAGGCAGCGCTTCTGTGGCGGGCGGCAGCCGGAAGAATCCAGGAAAGATAAGATTTCCCGCCGGCCGTTATGTGGGCTGGCAGGCGGCTTTCCGCTTCCGTCAGGGAGGAAAGCGGGGTCAGACAGGAAGAAATATAAGGAATGAAGTTTTTTCTGAAAGCGGTGATACAGAGCAAATCCCGCGCTCGTGTCATGGCGACATAGAGAAGGCGCGCTTCTTCCGCCTGGGCTTCACGGCCGGCGGCGGTACGGATCGCCATCCAGTAAAGAGACGGCCAGTGTGCCATATGTTCTTTATCAAAGTAATGGATACCGAGTCCCATTTCCCGATGAAAGATAACGGTCCGATCCAGATCTTTCACATTGAAAGACTTTGCCGCGTCCGCCAGAAAAACAACGGGGAATTCAAGCCCCTTGCTTTTGTGGATGGACATGATCTGTACGGCATTCCCTTTGGCAGACGTGGAAATTGTCTTAAAATCTTTCTGCGCCCGCCGTAAATATTCCAGGAAGGAAAAGAGGCCGTTTACCGTAGCGGAGTCTCTTGTCTTTGCCAGTTCATAGAAGGAAAGGACATGGGATTTGCCGGCGGTGCCGTTAGGCAGTCCCGCCACCCATGACAGATAGTCCGTATCCTCAATGATTCTGCGGAGAAAGGGGGCGACGCCGTCTTTTCGTGCCTCTTTCCTCCACGTTTCATAAAGTAAAAGGAAACGGGAAAGACGGAGGGCTTTTTCTTCGGGGATAATTCCTTTGGCCCGCGGGAGAATATCCCAGAGAGAATCTTCCTCCGGCGCGAGGGCAAGGCGGAGACGGGCGAAATCTTCTTCGTCAAGTCCCGCAAGAAAAGAGCGGAGCACCGCAAGAAGAGGCAAGTCCTGCCGCGGGTTGTCTAAAATTTTCAGGAGCGACCAAAGGATCTGCACTTCCATGGAGCGGATAAAATCATCATCTTTATCAGCGGTGGCAGGAATATGTTCCTCGTTCAATACTTTGAGGAGCGCAGGCGCTTTTTTATCGATACTGCGGAGGAGGATGACGATATCGCTGTAATCTATGGAACGGAAGGTGCCGTCTTTGTTCATGACCTGCCGCTTTTCTTCCATAAGGGCGCGGATCTTTTTGGCAATGAGCCGGCCTTCAAAGGTGATGCTCGTGATATCATTGACGGACTCATCCATGGGAACAGTATTTTCATCGGTTACTTTATCAATAAATTCCACTTCGACTGCACCGCCTGCGTAGGCAGCGGGACGGGGGTCTTCATGGCGCCCCGGATAAAGCGCTTCTCGATCGCCGTAATCGAGCTCCAGCAGCTTTTCACTCATAAGCTGGCGGAAAATATAATTGATTGACGCGAGAATCGCGGAGTCACTGCGGAAGTTCCGGTTGAGATCGATGCGCCTGTCTTCCGCATTTTCATCAGAGGAAAAAGTTCTGTATTTCTTTTGGAAAATGGTAGGGTCAGCCTGGCGGAAACGATAGATGGACTGCTTGACATCGCCTACCATGAAACGGTTCCTGCCATTGGAGAGAAGCGTGGCGATCAGTTCCTGCACATCATTGGTGTCCTGGTATTCATCAATCATGATCTCTTTATATTTTTTTTGCAGCTCCCGTGCCGCCGATGACGGGAATTCTCCTGCCCGCTCCGGTGTGAATCCTTCCGCAGTTTTGTCTACAAGGATGTCTAAGACGTAATGTTCCATGTCGGTGAATTCCATAAGGCCTTCCTGCTTTTTGCGGTTGGCATAAGCACGGGAAAAAGCAATGGTCACATCCGACAGGGCACGGACGATGGGATACATCCGGATCACGTCATGGAGCCATTGCTCCTCCGAAATCGCAAAGAAGGGGATGAGTCTTTCGGAGACTTCCTTTTTTACACTGTTTCGAATTGCCTGGACATTGTTTTTTATTTCTTCAAAGCGGATAGGATCTTCAGAAGAGGATTTCTTCACCGCTTTTAGTTTGGCAAAAGAAATATTCGGCGCGTCTTTGTACCATTCATCCCATGTTTCTGCTTTTGAGAGGATGGTGAAGGCGTCAAATTCATCAGACAGCGTTTCCGCATACGGCGCGAGGGCCGGTTCGTTTTCCAGAAAAGTGAAAATCTGGCGGTAGGAATCAGCCCAGCTCTGGGCACGGCGCCGGAAATCTTCAAGAATGTCTTTTGTCCATGGAAGATCGCTTAAGGCAGCTGCGCCGTTTTCGCCGTAAGGACGGGAAAGGCTGCCGAGCCAGTCTTCCGGGAAAGGCATGGAACAGGAAAAGTGATAGAGGGAAAGGATGGTATCTTTAAAACCACTGTCCTCAAACCCGCCGGAAAGCAGATCCGCACAGTCAAGGAAGGCGGGTTCACCCCTTTCATAGTACGTTTCCAGGACTTCTGAAAGCACATCCTGTTCCAGGGCGTATATTTCATTGCTGTCTGTCAGCATTTTCGTGTTCGGATCGAGGTTGATCAGGTAAAAATACCGGCGGATTAGGGTCTGGAAAAATGAATCAAGTGTGGAAATCTGCGCGCTTGACATCAGCGCGAGCTGGCGGGACAAATGACGGGCGAGAGGCGTATTCCGCTCCTGCTCCGCTTCCGAAAGAGCCTTTGCAATGCCCGAAGAAATGCGGGTTTTCATTTCCCCTGCCGACGCGCGGGTGAATGTAAGAACCAGAAGTTCCGTAATGTCGGCAGGATCATCCATATCGGTAATCAGTTTTTTGATACGCTCCGTGAGTACCGCCGTCTTACCGCTTCCGGCGGCGGCGGAAAGGAGGAGGTTCTGTCCGCGGGCGTCAATAGCTGCCTGCTGCGCGGTTGTCCATGTCATTTGACTCATAGGTTCTCCTTTCCGTTCCTTTTCATTTCCTCGTCCAGTTTCTCCCGGATCGTTTTGTCAGAAACTTTGGAAATATAATCAAAACTATTTTCGGGCAGTGCGGGATCAAAGCGGCAGATGCTCCGATAGGGACAGTATGAGCAGGGGGACAGCGTTCCGTTCTTGACGGGATGAATGGCAATTTCCCCGCTTTCAAGGCGGCTGTACAGCCTGATCAGTATTTTTTCCGTCAGTGCTTTCAGTGCTTCAAACTGCTCTGCTGTAAGGACGGGAGAAGTTTTCTTTACACTGCCGTCTTTTACATAAGAAACACCGATAAATCCGTCATCTGTGCCTGATTGGGAGTCAAGCGTGCGGAGCACATCCGGGTCATTTAAGAAAATACCGTTGGTGTTTTCCTTTTCTTTGGCGTGGGGAATTCCGTTGGGCGGTACGCTTATGGATTTCGGCCGCCCGTGGAGATAGATATACATCATGGCGGCAGGAAGCAGATCTTTCGTGTCCTTTGTTTTTGAAAGCGCCAGCAGGTAGGTAATAAGCTGGAGAGAGAGGCCTTCCATGATTTCATTCAGGGAGAGATTCGGCGAGCCTGTCTTGTAGTCGCAGACTGCGGCGTACCTGCCGTCTGTATCTACACGGTCTATCTTCCCTGTAAGGGTAAAGCTGTCAGTGGGACTTGCAGAAATACGGAGATAGAATTCTTTTTCCATATCCACCGTGTCGAAACCGCTCTGCCGGCTCCATTGACGGAATTTTTGAAGTGCCCGCCGGAAGGTCTGATCCAGAACGCGGCGGGTATACTTTGCCGACTGATCCGAGGAAAGGGCATCCGCCTTGATACGCGGCGTGATTTTTTCCGTGATGTCTTCGGAAATCTTTTCAATTTCTTCATCCGTCGCCTGCCGCCACTGGCGGTTTTGCGATTTCAGGACTTCGCCGAATTGGTGGAGCCCCGCGTGGAGATAATTGCCATAGTCCAAATAATCCGCTTCGCCTGTATTCCGCTCTTCTACGCCAATTCCGTAGCGGAGGAAGTACTGGTAGGGACAGCTTCTGTAATTTTGCAGTTTTGTGACGGAACCGTAAAAGCGTCCTCCTTTCATGAAAAGTTTGCGCGCAAGCATTTTTGGCAGACGGGCGGCGGTATTTTGATACCGGAGCCCTGCCAGTTTACTTTCCATGAGCTCTCTGTATTCATTTCCTTCTGCCCAGTCTTTAAGCGCTGCCCAGTTGCTCACCGGTGAGGGACGGCCTTCACGGAGTATTTCGGGAAGGAGGGACAGGGCCTGGTTGGGGTTGGCAAAAAACGAGGGGTCGTCATGATGGGGAGAGGGCGGGAGTATTTCCATGTTTTCCGTATAATAGCCGAGGGCTTTCAACCGCTCCAGCAGGAAGGATGGTTCTGCGGCGCTTCCGTCGGTAGCAGCGGCGGGGTACGACAGATAGAGTGCGTCCGATGCCCGTGTCAGGGCGAGGTACGTATAAAATTGTTCTTCCTGTACCAGCTCCATCAGGTTGTTTCCAAGATTGATGCGGGCGGATTTCAGAAGAACCTGTTTTTCCGTTTCCGTGAAAAATCCTGAGTCATCAATTTTTTTAGGGAAAGAGCCTTCCAATGCGCCGGGGATGAAGACCACTTTCGCTTCCGCCGCGTATCCTCTGTCCATGGAGGTGACCGTCACATGGTCAAGAGTGGGAGGAATCATGGAGAAGGTAAGGGCGGAAAGACCATCAGCAAGAATACCGCAAAGTTCCTCTTCGGGGAGGATGTCTTTTCCTGTGACATGGACGATTTCGTCAAGAAGAGAAAGCACTTTTTTCCAAACCTGGAGATGGGGACGCTTTTTTGTTTTTTCAAATTCCAGTTCATCCCAGGCGGAAAGCGTCTCAGGGATTTGCTGCTCTGTTAACCACCGATAAAGAAAGGCGCATTTATCCTCTGCGGAGAGAGCTCCCTTCCAGCCTGCGAGAAAAGGATTCAAAAGGGAAAGGACCTTTTCTCTCCATGTATTGGCGGTATTCTGCTTTGTAATTTCTTTATCCGAAAGAGGGGCCGGTTCCTGATCAATGCTCCGGTAATCGCGGAAGGCCCAGGGCTTTTGCCACGTGGAAAAACGGATATGGTATTTCAAAACGTAATTTTCCAGCTTATCTATCATATCCGTAGGGAAAGAAGGAAATATTTCCGTTTTTAAGATGCGGAAAATATGCTCTCTTGTAAATCCCCTGTTCTTGCCCCGGCTTTCCGCTTTTATGAAATGGAGAAGCCCGTCAAGGAGCATGACAAGGGGGTGGTTATTCATGGGCTGTTTTTCGTCTGTAAAGACCGGAATCCCGTAGCGTGAAAAGCTTCTTTCCAGCGGGTCCGTATAAGTGTCGGCGGAACGAAGAAGGACGAGGATATCCCGCCAGCGGAGATTTTTATCGCGGACAAGTGACAGAATCCGGCGGGAAATGAAGTCCGCCTCCGCATGGCTGTCCGGTGCGGAAACGATATGGATGCCCTTTTCAGGAACCGGGGAAGTCTCTTTCGGAAGCGGACAGGGAGAAGGAACATTTTGGAAATAGTCTGCTGCGAGACAACGGAGACGGGGACAGCGGAACCGTTTCATTTCGGGGAGTGTGACGGAATCAAAGTGAGGCTCTTTTTCCGAAAGGAGAGCATATAAATTGGCAGGGCGGGCGAATATTTCATTGGACAATCCTTCTTTTGCGTCCGGGAGGGGAAGTGTGAATGTCACTTCTTCCGCCGTGTGGATAAGGGCGGATACGATGCGTATCTTTTGGGGTGTCATACCGTTGAAGCCGTCAATCCATATACGGGATCGGCGGAGTATTTCCGATTTCGGTATTTCCCCGGCAAGCAGGTCAAAAAGACTGCCTTCATAAGAAAAGCGGGTATGGAGGTAGTCATGGTAATTTTTATATAAGAGGGAAAGATCCGCCAGTTTGCGTCCCAGTGGTGTCCCTTCTTCGGCAAGAGAGGCATCATGGAGCGCCGTTTCAGAAATGCAGAACATATCAAGCTGATGAAAAAGGTTCATGAGATTTTTCGCAAAATGAGGCTGAGTGGAAATTTTCATGAGCATTTGCAGCTCGTTCCTGTGTTCCGCAAGGATGCGGCTGATGATAATCTGCTGGCCCAACGGAGAAAGAGCATCTTGCACAGGGGAGCGGAGCTCATTAAAAACGCGGTAGGCAAGACGCGAAAAACCGCAGACCGTGGCATCGATAAAACCGTGGCCTGGGAAAATATCCGCCAGCATACGTTCTGCGGTATATGTCTCCTGATCAGGCACGAGGAAAAAGGCGGAGCGCCCTTTTTTACCGGTGACATAGTCGCGTATTTCTTCACAGCAGCGCCGCGTTTTGCCTGTTCCCGCCGCGCCGAAAATAAAATGGAGTCCCATGAGCATCCTTCCTGTCATTTTAGTAATATCTTTCTTTTTCTTATTATAAAGGGAAAGGACAAAAAGGGAAAACACAGCAGAAAAATATTTTACAAAAGAAAAAGAGAAATACTATTTTCGCAAAATATCGATACGAAAAAGACAATCTAAATATTGACATATTTAGATATGGTTGATACAATGAGCACATAAGCAAGTTAAAACTGTTTTAATATTTGAAGGAGGAATTTTAAATGTCTTTAAACGGTAAAAAAGTAAGCGAATTTACAGCAGATGCATATCTTAGCGGAGAATTTGTCAAGGTATCCGATAAGGATCTGCAGGGGAAATGGAGTGTTCTCTTCTTTTATCCGGCGGATTTTACTTTTGTCTGCCCGACTGAGCTGGAAGATCTCCAGAGACTCTATGGCGATTTCAAAAAAGAAGGGTGCGAGATTTATTCCGTGTCCTGCGATACCCACTTTGTGCACAAAGCCTGGCATGACTCTTCGGAAAAAATTGGCAAGGTTACCTATCCGATGATTGGTGATCCGACGGCACAGCTTGCAAAAGATCTGGATGTATATATTGAAGCTGACGGCATGACCGAGCGCGGCACTTTCGTTATCAATCCTGACGGAGAAGTTGTTCTTTATGAAATAAGCGCCGGCAATATCGGCCGTAATGCTGATGAACTGCTCCGCAAGGTAAGGGCTGCCAAGTTTGTTTATGAACATGGCGATGAAGTCTGCCCGGCCAAGTGGGAACCGGGGGCGGCGACATTGAAACCGTCCTTCGATCTTGTCGGTAAACTTTAATAAGAGAGGGCATCATGGAAAAAATGTATGATGCCATAGTGGTCGGCGGAGGTCCTGCAGGGCTTTCCGCCGCTATTTATATGGCAAGAGCGCGTTTCCGCGTATTGGTTATTGAAAAAGAAAAAGTCGGCGGCCAGATCACTATCACATCTGAAGTGGTGAACTATCCCGGCATTATTATGACAGACGGGGAACAGCTGACCGGTAAGATGCGTCAGCAGGCGGAAAATTTCGGAGCCGAGTTTTTATCGGCGGAAGTAACCGGCCTTGATTTGGACGGCGACTATAAAACAGTTCATACCAATCGGGGAGATTTCAAGGCGCCCGGCATCATTTATTCGGCAGGCGCTCATCCCCGGCTGGCCGGATTTGAGGGGGAAAGTGAATTCCGAGGACACGGTGTGGCATACTGCGCGACCTGCGACGGCGAATTTTTCTCCGGCAAGGATATTTTTGTCATCGGTGGGGGATATGCAGCGGTGGAAGAGGGACTCTTCCTTACCCGGTATGGAAAGAAGATCATGATGGTCGTCAGACGCGACCGCTGCTCCATTGAAAATGCGGAAGTCGATGAATTGAAAGAACATCCGAATGTAGAAATGATGTTCAACACTGAAGTGGTAAGAGTGGAAGGCGATTCCGCCATCCGTAAAGTTGTTTTGAGAAACCGGGTGACCGGGAAAGAAACAATCTATACTGCCCCAGAAAATGATTTTTGCGGCGTATTTGTCTTTGTCGGCTATGCGCCGGAAAACGAACTGGTTAAGGGAAAAGTGGAACTGGATCCCCAGGGGTATATCATCACTGACCGTGATCAGAAAACGAATATTGATGGCGTTTATGCGGCAGGCGACATCTGCGTGAAAAATCTCCGCCAGGTGGTTACCGCTGTTTCGGATGGAGCCGTGGCGGCCACATCTATGGAAAAATACCTTGGGCAGCTCTACAGAAAGTTAGGCATCAAGAGAACTTATGTAAAAAGGGAAATGAAGGAAGCTGCCAAAGCGGAAAATGCCCCGAAAGCGGAGGCGGGTGCTTTTCTTGATGATGCGACCCGTCAGGCGCTGGCTCCCGTACTTGCCCGCTTTACCCGTCCTATCTGTCTCCGCCTGTATACGGACGACAGCCGGATGACGGAAGAAAACCGCCGCATGGTGATGGAGCTTGCATCTCTTTCTGATAAGGTGGAAGCGGAATTTGTCCCGTCCGCGAGAGAAGAAGACAACCATACCATTTCTATCTGTGACGCGGAAGGAAATGAAAAAGGACTTCGTTTCCACGGCGTACCCGGCGGACATGAATTTAATTCTTTTATTCTTGCCATGTACAATGCGGCAGGTCCGGGGCAGGACGTGGGTGAAGCACTGCAGAAACGCATCAAAGGCATCAGCAAGCCTCTCTATGTGAAGATTGCCGTATCTCTTTCCTGCACAATGTGCCCCGACCTCGTAGCGGCGGCACAGCGTATTGCCGCGGATAATGAAAATGTAACGGCCGATGTCTATGATCTCCAGTACTATCCAAGCCTTAAAGAGAAATATAATATCATGAGCGTTCCTTGTCTCATCATTAATGATGACGAAGTGCATTTCGGAAAGAAAAGCGTGTCCGACCTGCTTGATATTTTTCAGGCATAAGGACCGGGAAAGATTTCTGTTATAAAAAAATAAAGCCCCCATACGTTAGATCTGAAATCTGACTTATGAGGGTTTTATTTTGTTTGAAAATGTCAGGCTCAAGTAAGCTCATTGGTTAAAAGATCCGTGTGCCGTATGACCCTTGCGGCGAGCAGCAGTCCCGCCAAACTGAAAAGCAGGACATACATGACGGAAACTTCACTCACCGTCCCGAACGCGGCCGCCCGCATAGCATTTAACTGATAAGTCAGCGGGTTTATCAGGGCGAGTACCTGTATAAAAGAAGGCGCATCGTGCAATACATAAAAAGAAGGGGCGCTGAAAGAAAGGGGCATAATCAGAAAGGTCAGAACCATATCACGCATTTGATATGTTTTTATGAACATTGTGATGACGGTACCCAAACTGATCCAGAAAAACAAACTGATCAGTCCGATTCCCCACATACATATAAAGGGGAATAAAGTAAAATGCAGGTGAAAAGCCAGGATAATGAGGTAGAAGATGATGGCTTGCGTGGCATATCCTAAAACAGCGCCGGTACTCATCGAAAGAATATAGAAGAACGGTTTTATGCCCGCCTGCATCTTCAAGGCGAAAAAGCCGTATCTTCGGTCGACAGTCATGCGATAGATGACCCGCGACATCTGTCCCATCATGCTCATCGTCAGGATTCCGACAAGGGCGTATTCATTGTAAGGAATCAGGACATCGTTTATTGTTATATTTCCGATTGTTTCAGACAAGGCAGTCACGATGAAAATGAAATAGAGCAGAGGTGTCAATAATTGGGAGATTAGCATGGGACGCGTCTGAAAGAAAATTTTTGCTTCCATGTACATTATGGAGAGAACGGCAGGTATGTTTAATGCCGCGTAGTGCCTGAATAATAAAGGATTCATGGTTATTCCTCCGTGCCGGATGTAAAGAAACTCCGCAGTCCGTTTTCTGCCAGGTTCTTTATGTTCTGGATATCATTTTTTTGCGCGATTTCCGCAAGCGCTGCCGACAGTGAGCAGCCTTTTTTCAATTCAATTTCTATGCAGTTGAGATCCTTACCCGATGCGGGGGTTCTTATAAAATAGGAAGCCGATATGTCGTCATTCGGCCGGTACTTTTCTTTTAGATGGATGTGGTACCTCAGGACAGGCGTATTTTTATCCAAAAAATTATTCAAGTCTCCAAAGTAGTTCAGCTTTCCATTTTCCAGATAAATCAGTTTGGTGCAGTATTTTTCCAACAGATACAAATCATGAGAAGATACAATGATGGTTTTTCCTCGGCGCCGTTCCGTTTCAAGAAAGGAAAAGAGATTTTCCGCATATTGCGCGTCAAGTCCGGTGGTTGGCTCGTCTAAGATGTAAAGCTGCGGCCCGTGTACGATAGAACGCGCGATTTGGATACGCTGCTGCTGGCCTCCGGACAGGGTATCCAGCAGGCAGTCCGCCTTATCAATCAGACCGACTCGGTTTAATGCGGATTCAGTCATTATTTTGGCTTCCCTGTGTGAGATGCCAGCCAATATGCACCCCATAAATACATTGTCCCAGGCAGTCAAAAACCAGTCCGCAACAAGACGCTGCGCACTGAATCCGATGGAGGCATACGGATTTTTCCTGTTGATATATTTATCGTTAAAATATACTTCCCCTTGACAGGGGGAAAGCGTGCCGTGGAGGATATTCAGCAGCGTGGATTTTCCCGCGCCGTTTACGCCCATGAGCGCAACAAAATCGCCGGGATTCACCAAAAATGAAATATCTTTCAGCGCCTGCAGGTTTTTATAGAAAAAATTTATATTGTTTACGGTGATGATGGAATCCATAAGCGTCCTTTCTTAAATGAATACCATTTAAATATTAAATATATTTCAATTATATATTAATTTTGATGCAATTCCTATATATAAAGCTGGTTCGGTTTTAACCGAAAGAAAGTGTGGCTTTATACCATTGGTATAATTGTGTCTTGCAAATGTCCTGAAGAAAATCACAGGTGCATTTATAAAATGTAGAGGCGGTTTAATACTGTAATTTAGGGAAATGTAAAGTTCAGGAGTAAAGTGTCAGTGAAAGTAAGTGGGAAGATAAAGATTTCTGTCTGTTTTTGCAAGCTGTAGGATAATTTTCAGTGCAATATATGGTATCAAAAATAGTAAAAATGTTTATTCGGCAGGACAAGCTGAAAAAAATATCCTGCTTTATCAAAGATTGGAAATAAAATTGGAATCAAAAAAAGTGTTGCGAATTCAGGGCAATTTGTCTATACTATATAAAATATATTCATCTATAAATTACAATTAAATATATATAGTATACTCTTATATAAAGGGGTGGGGATGATGTGGATATTGGGATTATTAGTGTTCTTGCCTCTGTTGACGGCAGGTCTGCTGTTTTTTATACAGGGGGACAGGCTTCGGGATGCGGTGGTGAAAGTGTCAGCTGCTGCTATTGCCATGCTGTCCCTTTTCGTGGCATTTACCTATTTTGGAAATAAGGTGGTCTTCCGTTTGGGAGATTCTTTTCTGGCGCAAGGTGCAATATTAGTGGATATCCTCGTTGCTCTTGCGGTTTTTTATTATACCTGCGTCCGGTTTCATCAATATTGGATAGCGCTTTTGGAAGCAATTCAGCTGGGAGCGGTTCTATGGTTTGAATATGTCAGCCATGGGACGCTTGATTATTATGCCGATATCGTTGTTGACAACTTTACCCTGATCATGATTCTTATCGCCGGTGTCATCGGCAGCTTGATCGCTGTCTTTTCTCTGGGGTACATGGAGGCCTTTCAAAAGGAACATCGTGATGTTCGTGACAGAAGGAATTTTTTCTTCTTCGTCCTGTTTCTTTTCCTTTCTGCCATGTTCGGATTGGTTGTTTCCAATAATCTTTTATATATGTATACCTTCTGGGAAATCACCAGCGTCTGTTCTTTTCTTCTTATCGGCTATACGGAATCCCGTGTGGCTGTAAATAATTCGTTCAAAGCGCTTTGGATGAATCTTCTCGGCGGGGCGGCTTTTGCGGCAGCGATTATCATCATGGGGCTGACTTACCACAGTACGGCGCTTTCCCATCTGGTAGGGTTGGCATTGGCGGGAATGCCTGTGACAGTTATTCTTGCGCTTCTCCTGCTTTGCGGTTTTACCAAATCGGCGATGATGCCTTTTTCCGGCTGGCTTCTTGGGGCGATGGTGGCGCCCACACCCACTTCTGCGCTTCTCCATTCTTCTACGATGGTGAAAGCAGGGGTGTTTCTGATTATCAAACTTTGTCCCGCCCTTGGAAATAATCATGCGGGAACGATGGCGATGTTTGTCGGCGGCATTACCTTCTTTTTTGCGTCCTGTGCCGCTATTTCACAGTCCGATGGGAAAAAGGTTCTTGCCTATTCCACAATTTCCAATTTGGGACTGATCGTCTGCTGTGCGGGTATAGGTTCTTATGAGGCGGCATGGACAGCCATTATGATTGTTATCTTCCATGCGGTCGCCAAATCGCTCTTGTTTCTTTCTGTCGGGACGGCGGAGCAGCAGCTCGGCAGCCGCGACATTGAAAGGTTTGACGGACTTTTCAATGCGATGCCCCATCTGTGTCTCTGCATGGTGATTGGTATCAGCGGTATGTTCCTTGCGCCTTTCGGCATGCTCATTTCTAAATGGGCTGCGATGAAAGCTTTTATTGATGCGGGACACCCCATGTTGCTTCTTCTTTTAGTTTTCGGTTCGGCGACAACTATATTTTACTGGGCCAAGTGGCTCGGAAAAATCCTGTCTGTCATGAACGGGCAGGAAAGACGGGAGCAGGGGATTACTAAAGGAGAGTGGTTTACACTGAAGACACTTTCCTGGATGACGATCATTGTCTGTATCCTTTTCCCTCTGATTTCAAACTATGGTGTCCTGCCGTACCTGCGGATTACCTACGGGTTTACCCGTGATGTCATTGCCCAAAGCAACTTGATTATTATGTCGCTTATGGTGGTGCTTCTTGTTATTCTTCCTTCCCGCTACGGGAAAGGACAGCCTAAAAGGAAAGTAGGGGCTCTTCTTGCCGGGGTTAATATGGGAGACGATCGGAATTATCATGGAGCGGGAGATAATATCATTCCTGTAGAACTTCGGAACTGGTACATGGAAGAATGGTTCGGCGAAAGAAAAATGAAATTGTCCGGTTTTGCTCTCTGTATGGCGTGCATTTTCATTCAGTTTGCCATTATACTGGGAGGTGTGTATCGTGGATGAAATGGGAATGAATATTTTATACGCGCTGCTTTACCTCTTTTTAGCGCCTGTCGGGGGAGGGCTCCTTGCCGGTCTTGACCGCAAGCTGGCGGCCCGTATGCAGCGCAGGGTAGGTCCGCCTGTTGTCCAACCGTTTTATGATGTACTGAAACTTTTTGAGAAAGAACGGATTGCCGTGAATGAAGCGCAAGGCTTTTATTTGGCAGGCTTCCTGTTTTTCATGATTTTGTCAGGAATATTCTTTTTTGCACAGGGCGATATTCTTCTTGTCATTTTCACACTCACCATGGCGGGCATTTGCCTTGTGGTGGCGTCCTTTTCATCATCGTCACCCTGCAGCCAGATGGGGGCGGAACGGGAACTTCTTCAGATTATGGCGTATGAACCCATGCTTCTCTTTGTGGCGATTGCTTTCTACTTGAAATGCAACACTTTCGATCTTTCAAAAATCATGGCTTCGCCGGAAAGCAATTTTCTTTACATGCCGGGGATTTTCATCGGGTTCCTTTTCATACTCCAGATTAAATTCAGAAAATCGCCATTTGATCTTTCTATGAGCCATGAAATTCATCAGGAGCTCGTGCAGGGAATCAAGACGGAATTTTCCGGCGGCATGCTTGCTCTTTTTGAAATTGCCGAATGGTATGAAAAGATATTTCTTCTTGGTTTCGTTTATCTGTTTTTTAAATGGCGGGATCCGTGGAGCGGTGTTACGGGCATTCTTGTATGCGCGGCGGTTCTTTTCCTCAGCACCCTTATAGATAACTGCACCGCCCGTATGAAATGGCGGCATCTCCTCGGTTCCGCCTGGCTCGTTACTTTGGTAGCAGGTTTTATCAATATTGTCTTTTTAATGTATATCCGCTGAAAGGAGAGGAAACATGGCTTATATCAGAAAATCCGCCTGGCTCATCCACTATGACGGCTCCAGCTGCAACGGCTGCGATATTGAAGTCCTTGCCTGTCTTATGCCTCTCTATGATGTGGAACGTTTCGGCATTATCAATACAGGGGATCCGAAGCATGCTGATGTATTTCTTGTCACCGGCGGCGTGAATGTACAGAATTTGCCTGTGGTGCGCCAGATTTATGAACAGATGCCGGAACCGAAGGTCGTGGTGGCGGTAGGAACCTGTGCCTGTACAGGCGGCATTTTCAAAGACTGTTACAACATGATCGGAGGCATGGATCATGCTGTTCCTGTAGATGTGTATGTTCCCGGGTGTGCCGCGCGTCCGGAAGCCATCATTGACGGCGTTGTGAAAGGATTGGGGATTCTTGAAGAAAAGCGGGCGGAATATAAAAGGCTCGTTGCCCGGCGAAAATCGGCGCAGCGAAAGGAGGCAACCTGATGAACCAGCAAATAATTGAAATCAAATCTGCGGATATTTTAAAACAGGTAAGCCGCTTTAAAAGGGAACATGCCCGTCTGGTGCAGATACTTTGTACCCGCGTGGAAGAAGGATATGAACTGACTTATACATTTGATAAGGACTATTTCATGTACCATCTCCGCTGCCTCGTTCCGGTCTACCGTTCCGTCATGAGTATCACGGGGCAGTACTGGTATGCTTTTGTATGGGAAAATGAAATACACGATTTATTCGGATTGAAGATAGACTTCATTGAACATGATGTGGACTATGGCGGACATTTCTACCATCTGGCGGAAAAGACACCATGGCATGACCTGCCCGGTGAGAAACATGCCAATCAGGCGATTAAAGTACAGCTCCGCAGCGGACTCGGGATAGACGCTTCCGCCGTAGCAGGGGCGAAACCGGAAGGAGGGAAAGAAAATGGGTAAAAGCACAGTGATTCCTTTCGGTCCGCAGCATCCCGTTCTTCCCGAACCGATCCATCTGGATCTGGAATTGCAGGATGAAAAGGTTGTCCGTGCGGTTCCCTCTATCGGTTATGTACACCGCGGGCTGGAAAAGCTTGTGGAACTTCGTGACTTCCAGCAGTATGTCTATGTGGCGGAACGGGTCTGCGGGATTTGTTCTTTCGGCCATGGATGGGGATACAGCCGCGCCGTGGAAGAAATAATGGAAATAGAAGTGCCGCCCCGGGCGGAATGGCTCCGTACCATCTGGCACGAATTGTCCCGTATCCATTCCCATCTTCTCTGGCTGGGCCTTGCTGCGGACGCTATGGGGTTTGAAAGTCTTTTTATGGAAGCCTGGCGCCTTCGGGAAATAGATTTGGATCTTATTGAACAGACGACCGGCGGGCGTATTATTTTCTCCGTCTGTAAAGTGGGCGGCGTCCGTCGTGATATTGGCGGTGCTGTGTTAAAGGAAATGAAACGGGTCTTAAAAGATTTATCTGAAAAATTCCTTCCCATGCTGAATGTTTTTATGGATGACGATACCGTTCACAGCCGTTTGAAGGGTGTGGGAAAGCTTACTATGGAAGAGGCTCTGGAACTGGGCTGCATTGGCCCCATGGCAAGAGCATCCGGCATTCTCACCGATATTCGTGCTGCTGAAAAAGACAGTGTTTACGGACAGCTTCATTTCCAGCCCGTTATTGAAACGGACGGAGATTGTTACGCGCGGGCAAGAGTACGGCTGAGAGAAGTACTCCGGTCTGTTGAGATTATTGAGGGCTGTATCGATAATATCCCTGACGGGCCTATTGACGTGAAAGTGCGGGGCGTGCCGCCGAAAAGAGAATGCTTTGTCCGTGTGGAACAGCCGAGAGGAGAAGCGCTTTACTATGTAAAAGGAAACGGAACCAAATTCCTGGAACGGTTCCGTCTGAGGACACCAACAAATGCCAATCTGCCTGCACTCGTAAAGATGCTTCAGGGCTGTGACCTGGCAGATGTGCCGAATATTATCCTGACCATTGATCCCTGTATCAGTTGTTGTGAAAGATAGGAGAGCGTTATGGGCTATATGACCTTTGTGAAAAGGATAGTTGCCAATCTTTTCAAACCGCCTGTGACATCCCCCTATCCCTTGCAGCCGCGGACGCCGCTTCCTATCGACCGCGGACACATTGTCAATCAATGGGAAAAGTGTATTCTCTGCGGCGCCTGTGAACGGGCATGTCCTTCGGGAGCGATACGGATTGACAGGAAGAACAGAAAGTGGATTATCAATCCCTATGCCTGTGTGCAATGCGGTGCCTGTGTAGAACAGTGCCCTATGAAATGTCTTGCCATGGAAGGCATGTATACGGAACCTTCCACAGAAAAGTCGGAGATCGTCCACACGCCGCCCCCGCCCAAACCGAGACGGGGACCGGCGGCAAGACCTCCGGCAGAAAAAGAAATAAAAGCGGAAGAGAATATTCGGGAAGAAATTTCGATGGATGCGGCGGCTGAAAACGCGGAAGAAGTATTGCCGGCAGCGCATCCGCAACCGGAATCGGAACCCGGTAAAACGGAAGCGCCGAAAGGGAAGTCGGTTCCTGCGGAAATGCCGAAGACGGTGGTGACGGAAGAAGAGTTGAAAAAGGTGCCTGTCATCAATGACGTTTCAGAATGCGTTCTTTGCGGGATGTGTCTTCGCGGCTGTGTCGGCGGAGCACTGGAGATTGACAGGAAGAATCGTACATGGACTATTGATCCGGCAGCTTGCGTGCAGTGCGGTGTCTGTGTGGAGCATTGTCCTAAACAATGTCTTTCTCTGAATGAGGCATATACATTTACGGCAGACGGTGATTCACCGGAGCCGGTTTCTTTTCACTTGCCGGAAAGAACGCGGCCCGCTTTGAGAACTGCTGCGGCAGATAGAGCGGATGCCGAGGAAGAAAAGCGGGAGGAAGCGGTAAAAACGGAACCGCCGAAAGAAACTCTGTCTGGGAAAGAAACAGAAAGAAAGGAAACGGAAAAAATTCCTGTCATCAATGACGTTTCAGAATGCGTTCTTTGCGGGAAATGTACTGATGGGTGTCCCGGAAGCGCGCTGGAGATCGACAGGAAGAATCGTACATGGACTATTGATCCGGCAGCTTGCGTGCAGTGCGACATATGCGTGGAGAATTGTCCGAAGCAATGTTTGTCCATGAATAAAGAATACGTTCTTGGGGCGGATGATGATATACCCGAACCGATTTCTTTCGCTTTGCCGGAGCGGAAAAGGTCTTCCCCTGGAAAGCCTGCGGTGAAACCTGATGCATGAATATCCCGTGACTCTGGAAATCATCAGGCTGGCGGAAAAAACGGCGGAAGAAAATCATGGCAGGGTCAGAGGGATACACCTTGTCATCGGAGAAGATTCGGGATTTATCGGAGAATCGATCCAGATGTACTTTGATGTCCTTGCCGCAGGAACCCTGTGTGAGGGCGCGCAGGTGACAATTGAAGGCGTAAAGCCGAAATTGTCCTGTGAAAAATGCGGGAAACTTTTTGAACGGAAACGGTTTTCCTTCACCTGCCCGTTCTGCGGCGGGAGTGGAAACCCGACGGAAACAGGGAAAGAATTTTATATAAAAGATGTGGAATTATTCGTGGAGGATGAAAGCGATGCACATGGTGAAAAAGGAGGTCCTGCTTGATATCAACGGCAGGAATGACCATATGGCGCAGCATGTAAAAGAACATCTGGAAGAAAGACATATTTTTGCGGTAAATATTATGGGGGCGCCGGGAGCAGGAAAGACGACCTCCCTGGAAAACCTGATCCGCGACCTTCCGGTGAAGTCTTATGTCATTGAAGGGGATATCGAATCGGATATAGATACGGAACGGTTAAAAAAACAGGGGATTTCCGCAGCGCAGATCAATACCTTCGGCGCCTGTCATCTTGATGCGCCTCTCATGCACAATGCTGTTCATAATATGGAGATGGACGCAGGCGGCATACTTTTTATTGAGAATGTAGGGAATCTTGTATGTCCTGCGGAATTTTCCATCGGTGAACATATAAAAATGCTCATCGTTTCGGTGACGGACGGAAGCGATAAGCCTTATAAATATCCGCTCGCCTTTGAAAAAGCGGATATGATTCTGCTCAATAAGGTGGATTTGCTTCCTTATCTTGATTTTGATGAAGCGTTTTTTATGGAAGGTGTCCGCCATTTGAATAAAAATGCTCCCGTATTTAAAGTGTGCGGGAAAACGGGAGAAGGATATGATGCTGCGGCGGAATGGCTTATAAAGATTTCAAAGAAATAATTTTTTGGGAGGCGTGTATGAAACATGAGGTGACGGAACGGCTCAGCGTGGCCGGCAGAGTGCAGGGTGTCGGTTTCCGTCCGTCCGTCTGCCGCATGGCAAAAGAATTGAAACTGACAGGCACGGTACAGAACCTCGGCGGCGAAGTGGAAATATATATCACTGGAACAAGGGAAAAGATAGACGCTTTCCTTTGCGGGCTTAAGCAAATGGAACGGCCTGCCCTTGTGGAGTGCGTAAAGAGAGAAGAAAGACCGCTTACGCCTTTTTCCGCTTTTACTTCCATTCCCAGCAGGGAAAGCGAAAATAAAATTCTTGCACCTGCCGATATTTCCGTCTGCTCCGCCTGCCTTAAAGAAATGAAGACGCAGGGAAACCGGCGCTGTCATTATCCTTACATTTCGTGCACCGCCTGCGGTCCCCGGTATACTGTTCTGAAAAAACTTCCTTATGACAGGGAAAATACCGCTTTTGATGCATATCCTCTTTGTGATCAATGTTATGAGGAGTACAGGGATATGAATAACAGACGGTGTCATGGAGAAACCATCGCCTGTCATGACTGCGGCCCCCGGCTTTTGGCGAAAATGAGGGGAAGTCCTTCTGCCGGACCATGGAGCCGGGAAGAACTTTTACAATCAGCCAAAGATTTACTCTTTCATGGGGAAATTATCATGGTGAAATCAGTCGGCGGATATAATCTGGTCTGCCGCGGAGACAGAGATGATGCCGTTCAGTGTTTGAGAATACTGAAACAAAGACGGGACAAGCCTTTTGCGCTTCTTGTTGCAACCGTGGGAGAGGCGGAAAAACTTTGCCATATAAGCAGGGAAGAAGAGGAACTCCTTGAGTCGCCGCAAAAACCGATTGTTCTCTTAAAAAGAAGAAGGGAAAGTATGCCGCTCATCAGCCCTGCGGTGACGGAGATTACGGAAAGTCTCGGCGTGTTTCTGCCGCCTTTCGGACTATATGCCCTTCTGGCGGAAATAAAAATTCCTCTCGTTGTGACCAGCTGCAATCTCACCGGAGAACCTATCATTTACAAACAGGCCGATGCTTTTGCTTTTTATGAAAGTCATGAAAGTATTTCTGCTCTGTTTTACGATGAAAGAGAGATTCTCCGTCCTGCCGATGATTCTGTTGCCCGTATCGCGGCGGGAGCCGTGCAGATTCTCCGCCGTACCCGCGGGTATATGCCGGAACCGGTTGCCGTAGAGAAGAAGGGAATGCGCGTTCTGGCTCTGGGCGGCGAAGTGGAGCCGTCTTTTGCGCTTTCCGTGAATGATTTGATTTATTCCGCCCAGGTGCCTTCAGATCTCACGCTGGAAAAATCATCCGCTTTTTACCGCCGTCTTGTTGCTGATTGGGAAGAACTTCTCCATATCAGTCCCGACATCCTTGTCTGTGACCTTCACCCCTGCTACACTACGGCGGAAGAATCACGGAAGCTGGCAAAAGAATTGGATGTTCCCGTTTTGGAAGTGCAGCACCATCATGGACATGCTCTTTCCGTTATGGCCGAACATCATTTGGACGGGAAATGTCTTGCCGTAATCTTTGACGGTACGGGATTCGGTACGGACGGTACCGTGTGGGGCGGAGAATTTCTTCTCTGTGAAGACCGATCTTTTATCCGTGTCGGCGCAGTGAAACCGATTTCGATGATAAGCGGTGACGAATCCGTCAGACAAGCATGGAAAAGTCTTTTATGCCACCTGGTACACAGCGGTATACCATCAGATGACAAGAGGGCGGCTGTCGTGAAAGCCGCTGTTGCAGGCGGGTTGAATACAGTAAAAAGTTCAAGCATGGGGCGTCTTTTTGATGCGGTGAGCGCTGCTTTGGGGCTTGCCGATTATAATACTTATCAGGGGCGGTGTGCCATGCTTCTTGAAAATCAGGCGGCGCTTGCGAAACGTGAAAGAAAAATACCGACAGAGCTTTCCTTTAACGAGGAAGTCGTGGAAACAGAAAACGGCAGCGTTACATTTTTTGATCCTGCCCCGCTATGGGAAAAAGTCATGGGAGAAGATAAAGCTGCTGCCGCTCTTGGCTTTCATGAGGCAGTCATACGGATTGTGGAACGGATGGCGGAAAAAACAGGTGTGAAAACAGTTATTCTCTCGGGAGGATGTTTTGCAAACCGTCTTCTTTTGGAAGGCTGCGTGGAAGCTTTGAAGGGAAAAGGCCATGCTGCGTATTGGAATCAGGCGCTTCCTCCCGGAGACGGAGGGCTTGCTTTCGGTCAGGCATGGTATGGTATGAATACAGCAAACGAAAGGAAATCATATGTGTGTAGCATATCCGGGGCGTGTGGAAACCATTGAGGGTGCACATGGGATCGTTAATTTTTCAGGAAATAAAGTACGGGTGAACCTGTCCATGGTTTCCGTGGAGACAGGTGACTATGTCCTTGTCCATGCAGGCATGGCGATACAGAAAGTGGAAAAGAAAGAAGCTCTTGACTGGATCGGGCTTTTTAAAGAAATAGAGGAACTGCACCGTGGAGAAAAATGAAATCATCCGCTGGCTTCGCGAGTATGACGGCAGACCTGTAAAAATTATGGAAGTCTGCGGTACACATACATCCGCTCTGTACAAGACCGGACTGCGCCAGATCCTGTCACCGAAGATACGGATTCTGTCGGGGCCGGGGTGCCCTGTCTGTGTGACACCGACTGCATACATTGATAAATTGGTGGAAATTTCTTTTAGAGGCGGACACAGAGTCCTTGCTTTCGGCGATATGCTTGCTGTGCCGGGAACGGAAATGTCTCTTGCCGAGGCGCGGGACAGGGGCGCTTCTGTTGATTTCTTTTATAATCCCGAAGATGCTTTGAAAAAAGCGGAAGAGGAAAAAGAAACAATATTTGTCCTGGCAGCAGTGGGATTTGAAACGACAGCACCCATTTGGGCGACTGTCGTGAAAGAAGCGGATGAAAGACATATTTCAAACCTCAAACTTCTCACCGCGCTGAAAACGATGCCTGAAACACTGGGGGAACTTTGCACCGAAGGAAATATCGACGGATTTCTCTGTCCGGGACACGTGGCGGTCATTACAGGGGCGGAACGGTACAGGGCACTTTCAGAAACGTATGGTAAACCCATGGTCATTGGCGGATTTACTGCCGACCTTCTCCTCAGCGCTGTGGCTCGGCTTGTCCTTGCCGTCAATAAGGGACAGGGCGGTTTTGGGAATGATTACGGAAGCGTGGTCACGGAAAAAGGAAATGTGAAAGCGTGGGAACGGGTAGAAGCCTTTTTTGAAAAAGGAGATGCCCTGTGGCGCGGTCTGGGTGTTGTGAAGAATTCGGGGTTTTACTTGAAAGAAAAATATAATTTATATGATGCAGGAAGCAGAGGTCTGGTAAAAGACCATATTCCCGCAGGCTGCCGGTGCGGGAATATACTTTTGGGCAAGAATATGCCGAGGGACTGCCCCCATTTCGGGAGAACCTGTACGCCTTCCCATCCTGTCGGTGCGTGCATGGTTTCCTCAGAAGGGGCGTGCTGCATTACCCTGCGGGAAGAAGGGGTGGAGGAATTGTGAAAATTACGTTAAAGCATGGAAGCGGCGGAGAGGAAAGCGGAAGACTGATCAAAGATATTTTCGCTTCCGTTTTTGATGACGAGATACTTCTGAAAATGGAAGACAGCGCGGTTCTTCCTCCCCTGCATGGAAATCCGGTACTCACATCCGACTCCTTTGTCGTGGAACCGCTCTTTTTCAAAGGCGGGGATATCGGGAAACTTTCCGTCTGCGGTACGGTGAATGATCTATCATCTATGGGTGCGAGACCTCTTTATCTGACAGCTTCGTTCATACTGGAGACAGGACTGGATACAGATATTTTAGGAAAGATTGTGCAGTCTATGAAAGAAACGGCAGAAGAAGCAGGTGTGCGTATCGTTGCAGGAGACACGAAAGTGATAGAAGGGAAAGGCGGGCTGTACATCAATACGGCAGGTATCGGCGAACGTCCTTCCTCGCGGGATATTTCCTGCAGGAATATGAAATCGGGGGACGTCCTTATTCTCACCGGAACACTGGGGGATCATCACGCTGCTGTTTTGACGAATCGTCTGGGCATTGAAAGTGGAATCGAAAGTGACTGCGCGCCGTTGAATCACATGGTGGAAGAACTGCTTGAGGAAAATATATCCGTCCATACTGTCCGGGATATTACGCGGGGCGGACTTGCCACTGTGGCAAATGAACTGGCCGTAGCTTCATCGGTGCGGATAGACTTGGAAGAGGAACTGATTCCTGTTTCGGATATTGTACAGGGCTTTACAGGGATTCTTGGCCTTGATCCGCTTACTATGGGGAACGAAGGAAAAATGATTATTGCCGTTTCCCCAAAAGATGCGGAAAAAGCGGTGGGTATCTTAAAAAGAAACAAGTATGGAAGAAATGCCGTTGCTGCGGGGCAGGTGATGGAGGGGACAGGCGTATACCTGCGGACAGCTCTTGGCGGACTGCGCCGTGTCCTCCCGCTTAGGGGAGAAGGACTGCCCCGCATCTGCTGAGATGGAACAAGAGAAACTTTACACGGCTGCTGATATTATGATTGCCCTATCATTCTCCGTTTTGGGTTGAAATATATCAAATTATTGACTTAAGCTGAATATTGGGTTAAAATATGAAAATAAAATTATAACCTAAACTTATTTAACCATGTGTTTATCAGTTTATAGTGGCAGCTGATAAAATTTCAACTACAAGAATTTCGGCGATAATTTCATATATGGAAAACAGAAGCCAAAAACTATGTGCGGGGAATCCGGTGAAAATCCGGAGCTGTGCCGCAACTGTGTGGGGAGTCATGCCATAGCAGTTCTTTCGCAAAGATATGGGATGATGAGGAACTGAGCCAGGGTGCCGTCTGCTTTTGGCCATCCGACAAGCTTACGATGCATAAGTGGAATGTTTGAAATAGAATTGATTTCAAACATTGTCTTCATGCATCATTTTTATTTTGCTTTATAATCGAATCAGAGACAGAAAAGGAGGAAATCATGAATCGTAAACAGAAAAAAGTTTATCTGAAACATGTCCTGACCATAGGGCTGGCCTTGTGCGGGGTACTGCCGAGCGTGGGAGCGCGGGAATTCAACGAAGGAATCACAGGAAGCAAGAGTGCGGACGAAATCTATGTAACAACAGGGGTGCTGAAAAACAGGAAATATACCTTCACCGAAGACACGAAAATCCATGTAAACAACCACTCCAAGAACGCGGTATTCTACAAAGAAGTGAATGAGAGCGGGGGACAGAAAAGCAAGATATGGATCATGGCAGGGATATCGAACAGGAACGGGAAAGTGAACATAGACGCAAAAGGGAAAGAGCTGACCGTCGGCTTGGGGTATGAGAAACTGAAAGAAAATGAATCACCGATAGAATGGCCGGCAGGGATCTATGTATCAGGAGGGAAATCGATCACCATAGATGCCAAAAAAGTGCGCCTGTACAATGCCTATGAAGGGAAGATGTACGGGGGAGACGTATATTTCGGCATAGATAAAGACGGGAGTAAACTGACAGTTACCGGAGACCTGGATCTGAGAGGAGAGAAAAACGGCAGGGTGGAAGTGGCGAACCGATGGGCAGCAGGAGAGCTGGCTGTCGGGGGATCCTACTATGGCGGGCATATATCCGACAATTATGGTGGTTTGTTGGGTAAGATCACCGTTGGCGGGAATGTAGACATAGAAGAGGACAATGCCCGGACAAACTTTGTTTTTAAAAGATATTATGGCACTTCTCCTGTGGGGCTGTCAGCCAGGGACATCACAGTGGGGGGCAATGTCAATATCTGTATCAATAGTGAGAATCACGGAGCGGAGACGACCGATTACGGCTTTTACGGAGTGCGGGGGATCCGATCGGCCGGCCGGCTGTACATTGGCGGGAATGTGACCATGCGGGGCCGGGATCCGGAGCGTCCCTGGGGGATTTATGTTTTTTCTGTGAATTCGACATATAAAGATACAGGGGCTATTGGCATAAAATACAGCGGGTATGACGGGGCGATCAGGGGGGATGTAGACCTCAAGCTCCGCACCATGGCAGGGATCCTTGTGGGACCGAAGCTGCATAAGCACACCGGAGAGCGGGGGAAGTTTTACCTTTCGGGGAACACAAGGATTGAAATGGATTCCCATTTGAGAGCCATGGGGGCAGGAACCCCTTATGTTGCCCTGTGCGCACTCGATGTTAAGGGGCATGCCGATGTGGCGGTCAACATGGGGAAAGAAGGGAAACATCCGGGAAATAAAAATGTACAAATCGATGGAAACATAAGGCTCTATGGTGCCACAGAATTCAATAATCCTTCCGGCGCCGAGTACTCCATCCCCAAGGTAACACTGGCGCTGACCAATAAAGATTCCCACTGGACAGGAGTCAGTTTTCTGACAGGATGGTATGAGCCGGAAGTGGTCCTGCCCGAACCGGCCAGCTTCAACCTTTACCTCCGGAACGGCGCCCGCTGGAATAACCGGAAGCATGGAGCTATTCAGGACGAGGAATTGCCAATTAAGGAATATACGTTCTCCGGCAGCGAAGTGACCCGTTTTTACGGCGGGCTGAACCGAGAGGGAAGGGGCATCGTCCATATGCATGACACGGCGCCTCTCACCATAGGGGAGTATGAAGGGCATACCCTTTTCTATTACGACAGGATCAAAGAAGTGCCGACAGCGCTCATCGGGGGAGATCTCATTATAAAGAAGGCGAAAAGCGGGTCGGCCGTCACCCTGCGCACCGACAGGGAAGGACTGGACTTGGGAAAAGCCTCTGTTACGGACCTGGTGCTCAATACCCTGGCGCATAAGCTCGTCTATGAAGAGGCGAAGACAGGGAAAAGTCTGAACCTGAAAGGGACGGTGGAGATCGCCGAAGGACTGACCTCGGCCTCAGCGGCGAAGACAGGAACCATCACCTTCGACAAAAAGACAGGGAGAGGGAAGTATAAGACAGAATTGGACACAGGGCGTTTCCGCCCCCTGACAAAGAGCACTAAGCTGACAGAAGGGAAACATATTATCATAGAAGACAGCGACGCCTTTGGGGACTATCCGGACATGCAGCTGGCAGGGGTCTATAACAGCGGAACCAAAGCGATGACCGTGGACCTGAACAAACAGACACTGGTGATCGGAAACCATTACCACAGGAGCTGGGACAAGACGGAAGACCCGATCAAAAAACAGGTGGCGATTCTGGGAAAGAAAGGGACCGAACTGAACTTCACCAACGGGGACAAGAACCGGCCCATCGTGCTCGCCGGCTGTTCGGATCCGGAGAGAGACTATCACGGAGACGACTACAGCGCTATGAGTAATGGATATACAGGGGACGCGATTGTTGCAGAAGCGGGGAGCCGGATCAACATAGAGGCGCCCCTGCAGTTTGTAAACGGTGGTGTAATAGCAACCAAAGAAGATGACGAAGATGTACTGGATAATGGGTATATCAAGATAAAGGGGGATGTCCGTTTTGAAGGCGACGGCTGTATTAAGGGTTTTAGTAGGAAAAATAAGCTGAATATAGACATAGAAGGGGATGTGTACTTCAGGCAATACGGAAGTGTGGGAGGCAACACCAATATTTCCGGAACGGTTCATTTTGACAACTATGGGATTTTTAATGTGAAAGAGAAAAGACAACAGGGGCAGGTCATTTTCGGGAAAGCAGGAAACTTCTATTATGACCAGATCCATATCCCGGAAACACACTTCGGTCTGGGGCCGGTGACCCTGCGGTACCGGTATGAAAAGGACGCAAAGACAGGGGCGGTGCATACCCATTTTGACAGCCCTTTATTCGGATTTATAAAGGGAAGATACGGCGGAGGCGGCACCTATATCGGGATGAGTGAAGACGGGAAACGGCCTGTGGAGAAAACCTTCCGCATCCACGGAGGGATAGATACATCGTATGGAGGAATAGATACATCGTATAAGCAGACTGTCAGGATCGGCATGGTGGGGAAGAATGCCTACTGGCACGGGACAGCCGCTGCCACGGAGTCCGGTTCCTTGAACAGCCGCTATCCGGAGCAGGAATCACAGTATAAGGGAAACCTGGACCTTTACCTGCAGAAAGGGGCCGTCTGGGATCATGAATATGTGGCGGATATCAGCGCCAAAAGTCTGGACGGCTACCGGGTATCCACAGTGACCCGGTTCCACGGGGGAAAGAACAGAGCCGAAAGAGGCGTGGTATACCAGAAGACGGACAAAGCCCTCATGTTCCACACCTATGAAGGGAACGCCGTCTTCGTATACGACAGGAGCAAAGACAACCCCGACCATGTGGTGGGAGGGAACATCCGTATCTGGCATGCTAATCCAGGAGCGGAAATAACCCTGCGGACAAGCGGCGAAGGGATAAACGTGGCAGACCGCCGCCAGGTGGAAACCGTCATGGACAACCTGGCGCAGAAACTGTACTACCAGGCCTACGTGGGAGAGAAAAACACAGGAGAAAACGGAGAAAGGAACCTGAAAGGGAAACTGGAAATCGCCGAAGGACTGACCGCGGTGGGGATGGAAAGAAGACTGGCAGACATCCGCTACGAAATCATCAAAGAAGAATTCGGGAACTACGACCAGTGGTGGGGCCAGGGGCGTCTGAATAAAAACACCCTGAGCGGCCTGCTCCATCCTGTGCCGGAAAGCCAGACCGTCAAAGAATACAAGAAAGGAATCACGGGAAATGAAGGAAAAGACAAAATATATAAAGACACCGGCGTGCTGAAAAAGGGAACCTACACCTTCAGCCTTACCCCGACCACCATCACGGCAGAAAAACCCATAGCGGCAGAAAAAGACATCACCGTCAAAGCAGAAGGCGTCAGACTGGTACTCAAAACCAGCGGAGGAAATAAAACCGCCATCGAGACCGGGAAACATACCGTGACCATGCAA